>LNAP01003499.1_pt1 | contig 20619 bp, 16 predicted proteins | sample 602601 | NCBI WGS metagenome assembly LNAP01 (sample SAMN02440304, study PRJNA202911) | soil metagenome | biome: Subtropical and temperate rainforests or woodlands; isolation source: soil samples (1 kg each in a 20% v/v slurry with milli Q water) were... ...
GACCTTCACCGGCGGGCGTCTGGAGAAAGCCAAGGACCGCGACAGCACCGACTTCGAGGACATCGCCCTCAACAACAAGAACAGCCGCTTCGCCGGCACCGTGGCCGGCAAGCACTTTGATTTTGGCGGCGTGGACTACAAGTTCACCGACAAGATCACCGGCAGCTACCACTTCGCTCAGCTCGATGAAGTCTACAACCAGCACTTCGTCGGTGTTGTTGCGTCGCAACCGTTCGGCCCTGGCACGTTTGGCACTGATCTGCGATTGGCCATCAGTGACGACGAGGGCGCGGCCCGGGGCGGCAAAATCGACAACAAATCCCTGAACGGTCTGGTGAGCTACGCCTTGAACGGGCATAAACTCAGCGCCGGTTATCAGCACATGTCCGGTGACAGCGCTTTCCCTTACGTCGATGGCAGCGATCCGTACCTGGTCAACTTCGTGCAGATCAACGACTTTGCCGGCGCCGAAGAACGTTCCTGGCAGGCACGTTACGACTATGACTTCGCCAAACTCGGCATTCCCGGCCTGAGCTTCATGAGCCGTTACCTGAGCGGCGACAACATCAAGCTCAAGAACGGCGACGAAGGCAAAGAGTGGGAACGCAACACCGAGATCAAATACGTCGTACAAAGCGGTGCCCTGAAGGATGTCGCCGTACGCCTGCGCAATGCCACCTACCGTTCCAACTACTCCGCTCGCGATGCCGATGAAGTGCGTCTGCTGGTGAGCTATAGCGTTGCCCTTTGGTAAACATCACGTCCAATAACAATAATGCCCGTGGAGACTCAAATGAACTTATCACTGCGTAAAGTTGCTCTCGCCGCCAGCTGTGTGCTGTTTGCCAGCCAATTGATGGCCGAACCGAAACGTCCGGAATGCATCGCCCCGGCCTCGCCAGGCGGCGGTTTCGACCTCACCTGCAAACTGGCGCAAAGCGCGCTGGTGAATGAAAAACTGCTGACCAAACCGATGCGCGTGACCTACATGCCCGGCGGTGTCGGCGCGGTAGCGTACAACGCGGTGGTCGCTCAACGCCCTGCCGATGCCGGCACGCTGGTGGCGTGGTCCAGCGGTTCGCTGCTGAACCTGGCCCAAGGCAAGTTCGGTCGTTTCGATGAAAGCGCGGTGCGCTGGCTGGCCGCCGTTGGCACAAGCTATGGCGCCATCGCGGTAAAAAGCGATTCGCCTTACAAGACGCTGGACGATCTGGTCAAAGCCCTGAAGAAAGATCCGGGTTCCGTAGTGATCGGTTCTGGCGGCACCGTCGGCAGCCAGGACTGGATGCAAACCGCACTGATCGCCAAGGCGGCCGGGATCAATCCGCGCGACCTGCGTTATGTCGCCCTCGAAGGCGGCGGTGAAATCGCCACCGCCCTGCTCGGTGGCCACATCCAGGTCGGCAGCACCGACATCTCCGACTCCATGCCACACATCCTGAGCGGCGACATGCGCCTGCTGGCGGTGTTCTCCGAGAAGCGTCTGGACGAGCCGGAGATGAAAGACATTCCGACCGCTAAAGAGCAAGGCTACGACATCGTCTGGCCAGTGGTTCGCGGCTTCTACCTCGGGCCAAAAGTCAGCGACGAAGACTATGCCTGGTGGAAAGACGCCTTCGACAAACTGCTGGCCTCCGAGGACTTCGCCAAGCTGCGCGATCAGCGTGAACTGTTCCCGTTCGCCATGACCGGCCCGGAGCTGGACACCTACGTGAAGAAGCAGGTCGCGGACTACAAAGTGCTGGCCAAAGAGTTCGGCCTGATCCAGTGATCGCCTCTGTCTAGCGGCCACGACCCCGGTTCTCGGGGTCGTGGCCCAGGAGTTCCTCATGCTCATACAACGCATTTTCGCTTCGGTGCTGTTGCTGGCCTGTATCGGCCTGGCCCTGATGGCGTGGCCGTATCAAGCGGCTTTTTCCTACGAACCGGTCGGGCCTCGGGCCTTCCCTCTGTTGATGCTCGGCCTGATGGGCCTGGCTTTGCTGTACATGGTGTTTCGACCGGCGCCGATCGTGCACAGCGACGATGACCCGAAACTGGACCGCGAAACCCTGATCAAAATCGGCATTTGCGTGCTGCTGTTGCTGGTGTTCGCCGGGACCTTCGAACCTCTTGGTTTCATCGTCGCCAGCATTCTGATCGGGATCCCGATGGCACGCCTGTATGGCGGCCGCTGGCTGCCCAGTGCGGTGATCATCAGCCTGATGGCCATCGGTCTTTATCTGCTGTTCGACAAGTTGATGGACGTGCCACTGCCGCTGGGCGTGCTCGACGTTCTGGAGAACTGATATGGATACTCTAGGCTATTTGGGTCAGGGCTTCGGCGTCGCGCTGACCCCATACAATCTCGTGACCGCGCTGTGCGGCACCCTGATCGGTACCGTCGTCGGTCTGTTGCCGGGGCTGGGCCCGATCAACGGCGTGGCGTTGCTGATTCCGATCGCATTCGCCCTCGGCCTGCCACCGGAGTCGGCGTTGATCCTGTTGGCGGCGGTGTACCTGGGTTGCGAGTATGGCGGCCGGATCAGCTCGATCCTGCTGAACATTCCGGGCGAAGCCTCCACCGTGATGACCACCCTCGACGGTTATCCAATGGCCCGCAAAGGCCTGGCCGGTGTAGCGCTGTCGCTGTCGGCGTGGAGCTCGTTCATCGGTGCATTCATTGCGACGTGCGGTATGGTGCTGTTCGCCCCGCTGCTGGCGAAATGGGCGATTGCCTTCGGCCCGGCGGAGTATTTCGTGCTGATGGTGTTTGCGATTGTCTGTCTCGGCGGCATGGCCGGCGACCGACCGCTCAAGACCTTCATTGCAGCGCTGATCGGTCTGTTTCTGTCCAGCGTCGGGATCGACGCCAACAGCGGCGTATACCGTTTCACCGGGGATAACATTCACCTGACGGACGGCATTCAGTTTGTCGTGCTGGTATTGGGCCTGTTCTCCATCAGCGAAATCCTCCTGCTGCTGGAAAAAACCCACCGCGGCCAGGAAGCGGTGAAAGCCACCGGGCGCATGATGTTCAACTTCAAGGAAGCCTCGGCGGTGTTCGTGGTGAACATCCGTTGCGGTTTGCTGGGCTTCATCATGGGCGTGTTGCCGGGTGCCGGCGCGACATTGGCCAGCGCTGTGGCCTACATGACCGAGAAACGTATTGCCGGCGCCAAGGGCACGTTCGGACAAGGCGATATGCGCGGTCTCGCGGCGCCGGAAACCGCCATCGGCGGTGCCGCCTGCGGTGCACTGGTGCCGATGCTGACCCTCGGCGTTCCGGGTTCGGGCACCACGGCGGTGATGATCGGCGCGCTGTCGCTGTACAACATCACCCCTGGCCCGCTGTTGTTCCAGCAGCAACCGGACATCGTCTGGGGGCTGATCGCGTCGTTGTTCGTCGCCAACGTGATGCTGGTGATCCTCAACATTCCGATGATCCGCATCTTTACCCGCATCCTCGCCGTGCCAAACTGGGCGCTGGTGCCGGTGATCGCGATCATCACCGGGATCGGTGTCTACGCGGTGCATGCCACCACGTTCGACCTGTTCCTGATGATCGGCATCGGCATCTTCGGCTACATCCTGCGCAAGCTGGACTTCCCGTTGTCGCCGGTACTGCTGGGTTTCATCCTTGGAGGTCTGATGGAGCAAAACCTTCGTCGCGCCCTGTCGATTTCCAACGGTGCGCTGGAAATCCTCTGGTCGAGCCCGATCACGTTCGGTTGCTGGGTACTGACTGCAATCATGTTGCTGATGCCGCTGCTGCGCATCTGGCGCAAACGTTCGGTCGCCCGGCGCGCTCTCGCCGATGTCTGATCGGCCCCCGTTCAAAAGCTGGTGGGGAACACCGCTGGTCGGTCTGCTGGGCGGTTACCTCGCCAGCCAGATCGGCTGGCCGCTTCCGTGGATGGTCGGCTCGTTGCTGGCGATCATCCTGGTGCGCTGCCTGACTCCCTGGCAATTGGCGGAAATCCCGGGCGGGCGCAAGTGCGGCCAGTGGATCGTCGGCATCGGCATCGGCCTGCACTTCACCCCGGTGGTGATGGAGCAGGTGTTGAGCCACTTCGGTCTGATCTTCTTCGGTGCGTTGGTCACCAGCCTGTCCGCGGTGGTCGGGGTCTGGTTGATGCGGCGCACCGGGGAAGATCGCGCCACCGCATTCTTTTCCAGCATGCCCGGTGGCTCCGGCGAAATGGTCAACCTTGGCGCCCGCAACGGCGCGGTGCTCAGCCGTGTCGCGGCGGGGCAAAGTTTGCGGGTGTTGGTGGTGGTGTTGTGTGTGCCGGCGGCGTTCAAGTATCTGTTGGGCGACGGTGCGCCGGTCTTGCATCCAACGACCGTCAATTGGTGGTGGCTGGCCATTCTGTTTCCGGCGGGCGCCCTTGCCGCCTGGATCTGGGAGCGGCTGCGACAACCCAATCCCTGGCTGTTCGGACCGTTGCTGGTGACTGCGACGGTGAGCATTGCCTGGGACCTGCACATCGGTCTGCCCAATGGCGGCAGTCAGATTGGCCAGTGGCTGATTGGCAGCGGGTTGGGGTGTCACTTCAATCGGCAGTTCTTCCGGCGGGCGCCGTCCTTCATGGGCCGAACCCTGCTCGGCACGGTGTTGACCATGTTGATCGCGACCCTGGCGGCATTGGGTTTGAGTGCACTGACTCAGCTGGATTTGCGCTCACTGACCTTGGGCATGATGCCCGGCGGGATTGCCGAGATGAGTTTGACGGCAGAAACCCTGCAATTGTCGGTACCGTTGGTGACGGCGATGCAGGTGATGCGGTTGTTGTTTGTACTGTTTCTGGCGGAGCCGTTGTTTCGGTATTGGAACCGGGAGCCGGATTCTCCCTGATAGACCGAGTCGCCTTCTTCGCGGGCAAGCCTCGCTCCTACAGGATTTCGGCTAGTCGCGGGTTTGCGTCCGGCACAAAATCTGTAGGAGCGAGGCTTGCCCGCGAAGGCAATCTTCAGACCGACGGCAACCGCCACTCGATCGGCGTCTCGCCGTTCTGCTCCAGAAACTTGTTCGCCCGGCTGAAGTGCCCGCAGCCGAGGAAACCGCGATAGGCGGACAACGGCGAGGGGTGGACCGAGGTCAGCACCAGGTGTTTGGTGGCGTCGATGAGTTTCTGCTTGCTCTGGGCATGCGCGCCCCACAGCAGGAATACCAGATGTGGCTGATGCTCGCTGACCACTTCAATAATCCGGTCGGTAAAATATTGCCAGCCCTTGCCCGCATGGGCGTTGGCATTCGCGCGTTCCACGGTCATGGTGGTGTTGAGCATCAACACACCCTGCTCTGCCCAACTCTGCAGGTAGCCGTGATTGGGAATGTCGATGTTCAGGTCGCGCTTCAACTCTTTATAGATGTTCACCAGCGATGGCGGCGCCGGTACGCCCGGTTGCACCGAGAAGCACAACCCATGGGCCTGGCCCGGGCCGTGGTAAGGGTCTTGACCGAGAATGACCACTTTGACCTTGTCCAGCGGCGTGGAATTGAGCGCGTTGAAGATCATTGGTCCGGGAGGATAGATCTCTTTGCCCGCCGCGCGCTCCTGTTGCAGGAAGGTGCGCAACTCTGCCATGTAAGGCTGGTCGAATTCGGCACGCAGTGCCTCCTTCCAGCTCGGTTCGAGTTTGATACGGTCGTCAGCAGTCATGGTTACATCCGGCAAAAACAATGGGGCGCATCACGCTTGTCAATTGATCTGACGCAGATCCGGCACTTTCCTATAGAGCGATCATACTAAACGCTCAATTTACCGATCGAGGTCACGATGAATCTGCACTTCGAAGAACTCACCGGCACCGACGGCGCACGCATCGGCATCGCCAGCCTGGATGCCGAAAACTCCCTCAACGCCCTCTCCTTGCCGATGATCAACGCCCTGCGCGATCAACTGGACGCCTGGGCCAAGGAGCCACAGATCGTTTGCGTGCTGCTGCGCGGCAATGGCACTAAAGCTTTTTGCGCCGGCGGGGAAGTACGTAGCCTGGTGGAGGCATGTCGCGCCCTTCCCGGCGAAGTGCCGCCCTTGGCTGCACACTTCTTTGCGGCAGAATATCGCCTCGACTTCAACCTGCACACCTACCCGAAACCGCTGATCTGTTGGGGGCATGGTTACGTGCTGGGCGGTGGCATGGGGCTGCTGCAAGGGGCGAGCATTCGGATCGTCACGCCAAGCACCCGGTTGGCGATGCCGGAGATCGGCATCGGCTTGTACCCGGACGTCGGCGCCAGTTGGTTTCTGTCGCGGTTGCCCGGCAAGCTCGGATTGTTTCTGGGCCTGACCGGCGCTCAGATGAACGGTCGCGATGCGATCGATCTGGACCTCGCTGACCGCTTCCTGCGCGATGATCAACAGCATGAGTTGATCGAAGGTTTGCTGCAATTGAACTGGCAGGAACAGACAGCCATGCAGCTCAACAGCCTGCTCAAGGCCTTGCAGCAGGAAGCGATCACGCAGCTGCCCGAGGCGCAGTGGCTGCCTCGACGCGAGCTGATCGACGAACTGCTGGATGTCAGCGACGTTCGTTGCGCCTGGAAGGCCATCAGTGCGCTGCGCGATCATTCCGACCCGCTGCTCGGTCGTGCCGCCAAAACCATGACTGAAGGCTCGCCCCTGACCGCTCATCTGGTGTGGGAACAGATCGTTCGCGCCCGGCATCTATCGTTGGCTCAAGTCTTTCAGATGGAATACACCATGAGCCTCAACTGCTGCCGTCATCCGGAGTTCAGCGAAGGCGTACGAGCGCGGTTGATCGACAAGGACCAGAAACCTCGCTGGCACTGGCCGGACATCAATACTGTGCCGGAGGCGGCGGTGGAGGCGCATTTCCATAAGGTCTGGGAAGGACGGCATCCTCTGGCGGATTTATCGGAATACTAAAAATCAGGCACAAAAAAAGCGGCGCTTCATGCGCCGCTTTTTTATTGAGTGTTTACCAGCGATTGCTTCGGCCATCGTGATCGCCACCACGGTGATCGCTCCTATGGCCCCTTTCGCCACGATGATCCGACCTGCTGTGGCCTCGATAGTCATCACCCCGACCGCTGCGGTGACGGCCATCCCAGCCCCTACGGTCATGACGGTCCCATCCACGATTCTGATAGACCCGGTAATCTGCTCGTGGCGCCGGCTGGTAATAGCGCGGTGCCGATTGATAAACCCGCGGCTGGTGATAGTAACGCGGCGATGGCTGGTAATACCGTGCAGGCGGTGAGTAATACCTGCGCGGGGCCGAGTAGTAACGGCCGTCGGAGTAATAAGACCCGCCACCGGAGTAATACGGCGCTGGGGACGTGTAGACCTCGGAACGGTAGTAGCCGGATCCTCCATCGGAATAGGGCACGCATGCACCAAGAGACAATCCCGATAAAACAATCAGCAGAATTTGACGGAGCTTTTTTTGACAGAGCATGGCGGCCTCCTGGACCGCGGGTGAGCCACACCAGCGACGCTGGCAGGCGACAGTCAATGGTTCGGCGACTGTCGAAATATCAGACAGTGAATTCGGAATCTGGTGCGCTCCCGCAACACGTTGAAACAAGTAGCCGATGAAAGGTTTTTCATCTTTTCAAAGAAAACGGCGCTTCCGTGAGCCGGACGCGCCGCTGTATTGATGAGCTGATTAACGGTGTCCGCGATGGTGTCCTCCGTGGTGATGACGGGGATGCCCACCGTAATAAAAATAGCGATACCCCCCATAAAAACGCGGGCCGCCGTAGTAGTAAGGAGAGTAGTAATAGCCAGGGTAGTAATAAGGTGTCGAATAGACATCGGCACCACCTACGTAGTAATAACAGCCGGACAAGCCCAAACCAAAAAACAAAAAGAGCAGTATTCGGCGGAGCTTTTTCTGAAAAAGCATGGCGGCCTCCTGGAAGACCCGCAACAGCAGTCGGCACAGGCCGGCTGACACCTGTTTTGACTTTCAAACCGGTACCGAGTGCCAGACAGCGTCGGCCTTCAGATCAGCGGCCACTGCGTCCATCTACGGTGCATAGACATGCGTCAACGCACCATGACAAGGCAGGGCATGCCGCTTGTTTATCCCTCCCCTTTTCCTCGATGCCCAAGCTAGAGGGCTCAAGCCGACTTGGCACGGCTCTCGCTTAACCAAAGGCGTGCAGGAGTCATCACAGGTTCGCGGCACCACAATTTGCAATGGCTGACTAGGGTTCCGGCTCGCTTAGGCGAGTGGCTGGTCCGAGAGTTGGCGACCTCCAGTTGAGGTTACACGGCGGGACAAAAGCCCGGGAGACAAGCCACCGTTCGCGGTGCCGCTGCCTTCCTGTCCGCCCTTGATCAACTGGAGAACCATCCCATGTCCCGACTTCGTTTACCCACCCTGCTTGCCGCTGCTTTTGCAGCCCTCGTGAGCGTCTCGTCCCAAGCCGCACAGAAAGACCACTTCAGCGTCTGCTGGACTATTTATGCCGGCTGGATGCCCTGGGAATATGCAGGCAGCCAAGGCATCGTCGACAAATGGGCGAAAAAGTACGGCATCAAAATCGATGTGGTGCAGCTCAACGATTACGTCGAATCCATCAACCAATACACCGCCGGCCAGTTCGACGGCTGCACCATGACCAACATGGATGCGCTGACCATTCCGGCGGCCGGTGGCGTCGACAGCACAGCGCTGATCGTCAGCGACTTCTCCAATGGCAACGACGGCATCGTGCTCAAAGGCGAAGGCAAGAAAGTCGCCGACCTCAAGGGTATGGACGTCAATCTGGTTGAGCTCTCTGTCTCCCATTACCTGTTGGCCCGTGCTCTGGATTCGGTAGATCTCACCGAGAAAGACCTGAAAGTGGTCAACACCTCCGATGCCGACATCTCGGCCGCCTTCAACACCGCCCAGGTCAACGCCGTCACCACCTGGAACCCGATGCTCTCGGACATCAAGGCCAAGCCCGGCGTGACTGAAGTCTTCAACTCCAGCCAGGTTCCCGGCGAAATCATGGACATGATGGTGGTCAACAGCGCCACCCTCAAAGACAACCCGGCCTTGGGCAAAGCGCTGACCGGCGCCTGGTTTGAAGTGGTGGCATTGATGAACGCCAAAAACGCCGCCAGCAAAGCCGCTCTCGAACACATGGCCAAAGCCTCGGGCACCGACCTGGCCGGTTTCCAGGCGCAACTCGACACCACCAAACTGTTCGCCACACCAAAAGAAGCGTTGGAATTCGCCACCAGCAAGCAACTGCCCGACACCATGCGCAAGGTCGCCGAGTTCTCCTTTCAGCACGGCTTGCTGGGTGAAGGCGCCAAGGACACCAGTGCCATCGGCATGGCCTTCGCCAATGGCGTGACCAGCGGCGACAAGACCAACCTCAAGCTGCGCTTCGACCCGAGCTATGTGCAGATGGCTGCCGACTCCACGTTGTAACAACGGAGGACTAGGCCATGCGCCTGATCAATCGCCACCCGGATCGCCCGAGTCGCCTGCTGTTGGTGATCCTGCCGTTCGCCCTGGTGTTGTTTGCCTACTTCATGTGCTCGGCCGATCGGCTGATGGACAACCCCAACGACAAACTGCTGCCCAGTGCCGTGCAGATGACCGACGCGGTGAAACGCCTGGCCTTCACCGCCGACACCCGCACCGGTGAATACCTGCTCTGGCAAGACAGCGCCGCCAGCCTGCGACGGCTGGCCATCGGCCTCGGCATCAGTGCATTGGCCGGGCTGTGCCTGGGCATCGCCGCCGGGACCCTGCCGCTGTTCGGAGCACCGTTGTCGCCGGTACTCACCGTGCTGTCGATGGTGCCGCCACTGGCGATCCTGCCGATTCTGTTCATCGTGTTCGGGCTGGGGGAGTTGTCGAAAGTGATGCTGATCGTGATCGGTATCACCCCGTGCCTGGCCCGGGACCTGGAACAGCGCGCCCGGGAAATTCCCGTCGAGTTGCTGATCAAGGCGCAGACGCTTGGCGCTTCGACCTGGACCTTGATGCTGCGCGTGGTGCTGCCGCAATTGTTGCCACGCCTGTTGATATCGCTGCGACTGATGCTGGGTTCGGCGTGGTTGTTCCTGATCGCTGCCGAAGCCATCGCCTCCACCGATGGTCTCGGCTACCGGATTTTCCTGGTGCGCCGCTACCTGGCGATGGACGTGATCCTGCCTTATGTCGTGTGGATTACCCTGCTTGCCTGGCTGATGGACTGGGGCCTGAAACGCCTGACCCAGCGTGCTTTTCCTTGGTATGAAGGAGCGCGGGTATGAGCTTCATCACGGTGAAAAACGTCTGGCAGCAATACGCCGATCAGGTAGTGCTCGAAGGTCTGAACCTGAACGTCGACGAGGGCGAGTTCTGCACCTTGGTGGGTGCTTCAGGTTGCGGTAAATCGACTTTCCTGCGGCTATTGCTGGGCCAGGAACGGGCCAGTCGCGGCGAAATTCTGCTCGACGGCCAGGCCCTGGCCAGCGAACCGGATGCCAGCCGCGGCGTGGTATTCCAGCGCTACTCGGTGTTCCCGCACTTGAGCGTGCTGGACAACGTCGCCATTGGCCTCGAACTGCCGCGCTCGCCCCTGCTGGGGCGGTTGTTCGGCAGCGCCAAACGCGAGGCGCGGGAACAGGCTTCGGTGCTGCTGCACAAAGTCGGCCTCGATCACTCGCTGGACAAGTACCCGGCGCAGCTCTCCGGCGGTATGCAGCAACGGCTGGCAATCGCCCAGGCGCTGATCATGAAGCCGCGCGTGCTGTTGCTCGACGAACCCTTCGGCGCGCTCGATCCGGGCATCCGCAAGGACATGCACGGCTTGCTGCTGGAACTGTGGCGCGAGACCCAGCTGACAGTGTTCATGGTCACCCATGACCTGTCCGAAGGTTTCAGCCTCGGCACCCGTTTGCTGGTGTTCGACAAGGTCCGCATCGATCCGCACGCCCCCGGCGCCTATGGCGCACGCATCACCTACGACATCCCTTTGAACAGCGACCGCCGCGCCAATCGCGCCGCCGTCGACGCCCTGCCGGCTCCGTTGGCAGGTTCGCTTCGCATCGCTTAGAGGAATCTACACATGACTGATTCGACCCAGCTGTTCCCGCCCTTCGCCGAAGAAATGCTCCCCGGCGGCGGCCATCGTTCTTTCGTTCTGAAACGCGGCCAATTACTGCGCCTGACCGACCTGCGCGGCGGTGCCAATGTCAGTCTGACGCTACTCAACGCCAACGAAAAAACCGAACGCCTGAACCTGCCCGACAGCCTCAAATGCCAACACACCGCCAAGCTCACCACTGGCCATTGCCTGTACTCGGACATGGGCCGCGTATTGGCGGCAATCACTGCCGACACCTGCGGCTGGAGCGACAGCCTCGGCGGCGTGCTGTGCGCTGAAGAGGTCGCGCAAAAGTACGGCGCGGGCCGCTATCAGGAACTGCGCAATGGCTTCTTCCGCAACGGCACCGACAACCTGTTGGTGGAACTGGGCAAGTGGGGTTTGGGCCTGTCCGATCTGTTGATGACCCTCAACCTGTTCAGCCGTGTGAACGTCGATGAGGCCGGGCGCTTCCACTTCGTCGAAGGCCATTCCAAGGCCGGTGATTACATCGAATTGTACGCGCCGATGGACACCCTGGTGGTGCTCACCGCGCTGCAACATCCGATGGATCCGGCGCCTGAGTACGCACCCAAACCGATGAAGCTCAGCTGGATGAACGCCGATGCGAGTGTCGCCGAACACTGCCGCACCTCGCGCCCGGAAAACGAGCGCGGCTTCATCAACACCGACCGTCTGTTCGCCTGAGGATCGCTGCCATGTCACTCGCTATCGCCACCGCTGCCGTTACTACCAACAGGCAACCAGAAACCGCGATCTACCGCGCCACCATCCCCGCCGGCGAACCCTGGCTGATGGAGGTCAAGGCCGGCCAGACCTTGCGCATCCTCGACCTGGAAGGCAATCAGGCCGTCGACACGTTGTTCTACAGCCTCGCCAATCCCAAGGAGCGCTATGACGTACAGCGCACGTTGCGTCGGCAAAACAGCGTCTACCTGAGCACCGGCAGCGTGCTCTATTCCAACCTCGGCAAACCGATGCTGACCATCGTCGCCGACACTTGCGGGCGTCACGACACCCTCGGCGGTGCCTGCGCCCAGGAGAGCAACACCGTGCGTTATGCGCTGGAGAAACGCTACATGCACAGCTGCCGCGACAACTACCTGCGCGCCTGTGCCCACGATGGTCGGCTGGGCAAGGGAGACATCGGGCCGAACATCAACTTCTTCATGAACGTGCCGGTGACGGCCGACGGCGGGCTGACCTTCGAAGACGGGATTTCGGCGCCGGGCAAATACGTCGACCTGCGGGCCGAGATGGACGTGATCGTGCTGATCTCCAACTGCCCGCAACTGAACAATCCGTGCAACGCCTACAACCCGACGCCTGCGGAGCTGCTGGTATGGAACTGAAATTTTCGCGTTTGCGGCGGTGGTTGTTTGTCTTGTGCCAGGCCCGTTCCGGGCAGTGCCTAAAAAAGTAAAAACACCACAACCCAAATGTGGGAGCGGGCTTGCTCGCGAAGGGGCCGTCACATCCAGCATTGATGTCGACTGACACTCCGCTTTCGCGAGCAAGCCCGCTCCCACAGGGGGTCGGTGGTGTTTTTAAGTGAACTGATTCTGCCGCCGAGGACGACCTCAGCGCCTATCGAAAAACTGCGGGACGGCCCGCATCCCAGGTCGAGGCTGATGCTTTATCGCCTCCGGGGGTTATGCCATGTTCGAAAAAGTCCTCATTGCCAACCGCGGCGCCATTGCCTGTCGCATCTTGCGTACCTTGGGTGAATTGCAGGTCAAGGGCGTTGCCGTTTACTCCGAAGCCGATGCCGCCAGCCTGCACATCCTGCAAGCCTTTGAATCCCACAGCCTCGGTGAAGGCGCTGCCGCTGGCACTTATCTGGCGGTCGACAAAATCCTCGCCATCGCTAAATCCAGTGGCGCCACGGCGATTCATCCCGGCTACGGTTTTCTCTCGGAAAACGCCGCATTCGCCCAAGCCTGCGAAGCGGCCGACATCGCCTTCATCGGCCCCACACCGGAGCAATTGCGGGTGTTCGGCCTCAAGCACACCGCCCGCGCACTGGCCAGGCAACACGGCGTGCAAATGCTCGAAGGCACCGAGCTGCTCGATAGCCTCGATGCAGCGTTGATAGCGGGCGAACAGGTCGGCTACCCGGTGATGCTCAAAAGCACCGCCGGCGGTGGCGGCATCGGTATGCGCGTGTGCCGCAGCGCCGGCGAATTGAGCGAATCCTTCGAAACCGTCAAACGCCTTGGTCAGAACAATTTCAGCGACGCCGGCGTGTTCATCGAGAAGTACATCCAGCGTGCCCGGCATCTGGAAGTGCAGGTCTTCGGCGACGGCCAGGGCGAGGTGCTTGCCCTCGGCGTACGCGACTGCTCAGTGCAGCGACGCAACCAGAAAGTCCTCGAAGAAACCCCGGCGCCGAACCTGCCCGAGGGCATGGCCGAGGAACTCTGTGCAGCGGCCATCAAACTGGCCAAAGCGGTGAATTACCGCAGCGCGGGCACTGTTGAGTTCGTCTTCGACAGCGATGCCCAGCGTTTCTATTTTCTTGAAGTGAATACCCGTTTGCAGGTGGAGCACGGCGTCACCGAACAAGTGTGGGGCGTGGATCTGGTGCGCTGGATGGTGGAACTGGCGGCCGGTGATTTGCCGCCGCTGCGCGAGTTGAGTCAGGGATTGAAAGCCGACGGTCATGCGATTCAGGCACGACTCTATGCCGAAGATCCGGGTCGGGATTTCCAGCCGAGTCCCGGTCTGCTCACTGCCGTCAATTTCCCGGTTACCGATGGCAAACACCTGCGCATCGACACGTGGGTCGAGGCCGGTTGCGAGATCCCGCCGTACTTCGATCCGATGATTGCCAAGGTCATCAGTTGGGCACCGACTCGCGAAGCAGCGCGCGTCGATCTGCATCAGGCTCTGGGTGACAGCCTGCTGTACGGAGTGGAAACCAACCGCGATTACTTGCGGCAGATTCTGCTCGATACACCCTTTGCCAGCGGCCAGCCGTGGACCCGTTGCCTGGAAGGCCTGGTCTATCAAGCCAACACCCTTGAAGTGCTCAGCGCCGGCACGCAGACCAGCGTTCAGGACTATCCGGGACGCCTCGGTTACTGGGCGGTGGGCGTGCCGCCGTCGGGGCCGATGGACAGCCGGGCACTGCGTCTGGGCAATCGCTTGCTGGGTAACGATGAAGGTGCAGCAGCACTGGAAATCACCATGAGCGGGCCGCTGCTGCGCTTCAATTGTGAGGCAGTGGTGGCCGTTACGGGTGCGGTGATTCCGTTGATGCTGAACGGTGAGGCGGTGCCGATGAATACCGCACTGTTGATTCCCGCCGGTGCCACTTTGAGCCTCGGCACCATTGGCGGTGCAGGCGCGCGCAGCTATCTGTGCCTGCGCGGCGGCGTGCAAGTGCCGGATTATCTGGGTAGCAAAAGTACCTTCACCCTCGGCCAGTTTGGTGGCCATGCCGGTCGTGCATTGCGTGCTGGGGACGTATTGCATATTCCGGCCTTGAGCGACCACAGCGCCGGGCAAAACCTGGCGATCCAGCACGTTACCGAGTTGCCTGCCGTGCGGCAGATTCGGGTGATTTACGGCCCCCACGGCGCCCCGGAATATTTCACCGAAAACTACATCGGCACCTTCTTCGCCACGCAGTGGGAAGTGCACTTCAACTCCAGCCGCACCGGAGTGCGGCTGATCGGGCCGAAGCCTGAGTGGGTGCGGGCCGACGGTGGTGAAGCAGGATTACATCCGTCGAATATTCATGACAATCCGTACGCCATTGGCGCGGTGGATTTCACGGGGGACATGCCAGTGATTCTGGGGCCGGATGGCCCGAGCCTCGGCGGCTTTGTCTGCCCGGTGACGGTGATCGAGGCGGACCTTTGGCAGCTGGGGCAGCTCAAGGCTGGGGACAAGGTTCAGTTTTTGCCGGTCGATCTCAGGACCGCCCGCAACCTCGCCCTGAAATGGGATCAATGTGGGAGTGGGCTTGCTCACGAAGAAGTTGATGTGGTGCCTGATCTGGCCCCTTCGCGAGCAAGCCCGCTCCCACAGGGGATTGTGTCGCCTATGGTGTTGGATATTGGTCAGGGGGATACGCGGCTGGTTGCACGTCTGTCGGGCGACACCCATTTGTTATTGGAAATCGGTGCCCCCGAACTGGACCTGGTCCTGCGCTTTCGAGCCCACGCGCTGATGCAGGCGCTGGAAAGCAAAAACCTGCACGGCGTGATCGACCTGACGCCGGGCATTCGCTCATTGCAGGTGCATTACCAACCGGAGCAATTGCCGCTGGCCGATCTGCTGGGCATTGTCGCCGGTGAATGGGACGCGGTGTGTGCCGCCAAGGACCTGCAGGTGCCCTCGCGCATCGTCCATCTGCCACTGTCCTGGGATGACCCGGCCTGCCAATTGGCGATCGAGAAATACATGACCACCGTACGCAAGGACGCGCCCTGGTGCCCGAGCAATCTGGAGTTCATCCGCCGCATCAACGACCTGCCGAACCTCGACGAAGTGCAACGCACAGTGTTCGACGCCAGCTATCTGGTGATGGGGCTGGGCGATGTCTACCTCGGCGCACCGGTCGCCACCCCGCTCGATCCTCGGCATCGTCTGGTGACGACCAAGTACAACCCGGCCCGCACCTGGACCGCGGAAAACTCGGTAGGCATCGGCGGCGCCTACATGTGCGTGTACGGCATGGAAGGCCCGGGTGGTTATCAGTTCGTCGGCCGCACGCTGCAGATGTGGAATCGCTATCGCGAAGTCTCCGCGTTCGATGGCAAGCCGTGGCTGCTGCGCTTCTTCGACCAGATCCGGTTCTACCCGGTGAGCGCCGATGAACTGCTGCGTATTCGTCGGGATTTCCCGCTTGGGCGCTTTGATCTGAACATCGAACACAGTCAGCTGAATCTGGCGGATTACCAGGCGTTTTTGGCGAAAGAAGCCCAGAGCATCGCGGCATTTCGGGATCAGCAAAAAAGCGCGTTCAACGCCGAGCGCGAACGCTGGATCACCAGCGGCCAGGCGCATTTCGACAGCGAAGAGCTGGCCCCGGAAGTGACCGAAGAGGCACCACTGGCCGACGGTCAGCAGAGCATCGACAGCCACATCGCCGGCAACCTCTGGCAGGTTCAGGTGCAGGCTGGCAGCCGGGTCGCGGCGGGGGATGTGTTGGTGATTCTGGAGTCGATGAAGATGGAAATCCCGCTGCTCGCGCCCATGGCGGGCGTGGTGCGCGAGATTCGCGTGCAACCGGGTTCGGCGGTGCGCGCCGGGCAGCGTGTGGTGGTGCTGGAACTCGACTCAAGCCATTGAACAAGGATTAACGCCATGAACATCAATCTGCAACTCGACGCCCTGCGCAACGCTTACCGTGACGGCAGCACTACGCCTCGGCAACTGCTGCTGAGCCTGCGGGAAAAAGCCGCGGCACTGAACCCGGACTATCACCTGTTCATCCATTTGCTCAGTGTCGAGGAGCTGGAACCGTACCTCGCCGCACTCGACGGTCGTGACCCAGGCAGCCTGCCGCTGTACGGCGTGCCATTCGCGATCAAGGACAATATCGACCTGGCAGGCATTCCCACCACCGCAGCGTGCCCGGCGTTTGCCTATGTGCCGGAACGCTCGGCAACCATCGTCGAGCAACTGCTGGCGCTGGGTGCAATTCCGTTGGGCAAGACCAATCTCGATCAGTTCGCTACCGGTCTCAATGGCAGCCGCTCGCCGTATGGCGCTTGCCCGAACAGCGTGTTGCCGGAGTATCCGTCGGGCGGTTCCAGCGCCGGATCTTCATTGGCGGTGGCACTCGGCGTGGCGAGTTTTTCCCTGGGCACAGACACGGCAGGTTCCGGCCGCGTACCGGCGGCACTGAATAATCTGGTTGGCTTGAAAGCCAGCAAAGGGCTGATCTCCACGGCTGGTGTGGTTGCGGCCTGTCGAACGCTCGATTGCGTCACGACCTTCACGGCCACGGCCCGGGAAGCCAGTCAGTTGCTCGCGCTCACCGCTCATCTCGATCCACGGGACGAATACAGCCGCAGTAATCCGCTGTGGAATGACGGCTCGGCCTTCGGCACACCGCGTCCATTTCGTTTCGGCGTACCCCGTGCGCGGGATCTGGCGTTCTTCGGCTGCCCTGAAGGCCCGTTGCTGTTCGGCGACGCCATCGACCAGCTCAAAGCCTTGGGCGGCGAAGCGGTCGAACTGGATTTGTCGCCGTTTCTTGAAGCGGCGCGGTTGCTCTACGAAGGGCCGTGGGTGGCGGAGCGTTACAGCGTGGCCGGCGAGTTGATGGAGCAACATCCTCAAGCCGTGCTGCCGGTGATTCGCGCCGTATTGGCCAAGGCTCCAGCGGTGACCGGCGTGCAAACCTTCCGCGCCCAATACCGTCTGCAGGCTTTGAAAGCGTTGTGCGACAAAGCTCTGGAAGGCCTTGATTGCGTGGTCACGCCAACCATCGGCCGCCCGGTGACACTGGCGGAGCTTACGGCCGAACCGGTGCTGCGTAACTCGGAACTGGGCTACTACACCAACTTCATGAACCTGCTCGATTACGCCGCCGTCGCCGTGCCCAGCGGATTCATGGGCAATGGTTTGCCATGGGGCGTGACGTTGTTCGGACGGACGTTTACCGATCAGTATCTGTTGAGCGTGGCGGATGCCTTGCAACGTCAGCAAGGCTTGGCCGCGCCTGCGCCGACGAACATTGCACGCAATGATCGCGCACGGCTGGTGGTCTGCGGCGCGCACCTGGATGGGCTGGCGCTGAACTGGCAACTCCAGCTGCGTGGAGCCCGTTTGCTCGAAGCCACTCACAGTTCCCCCGACTATCGGCTGTATGCCCTGGCCGGCGGCCCACCCTATCGCCCGGGCATGGTCCGAGTGAAGGAAGGTGGCGCGGCGATTGCGGTGGAAGTGTGGGAGTTGCCGAGCAGTGAGTTGGGCTCGTTCCTGACCGCTATTCCGGCACCGCTGGGGTTGGGCAAGGTACAACTGGCGGATGGGCGTTGGGAGAGCGGGTTTATCTGTGAGCCCTATGGCTTGGAGGGGGCGGTGGATATCAGTCATTTGGGCGGGTGGCGTGCGTATCTGAACGATCGGCGTTGATTTCCAGGATCGCCGGCTTGCGCAGGAGTGCTTGCCGGCCGATCATGCGCGGTCTCGGGCCAGGCAAAACCGGCCGTAATCGAATGCCCCTTCATGAATAAACCTGACCTCTGCCCAGCCTGCGGCGCCTCCAATGACTGCAGCCTGGCTGACCCGCGAACCGTCGATCGTGCCTGCTGGTGCTACGGCGTCAGCATCGATCCGGCGGTGCTTCAGGCGCTGCCCACCGAATTGCGCGACAAGTCCTGCCTGTGCCCGGCCTGCGCCCAGGTCGAGATGCAGTTGCAAGCAGCCGCCGAGCCGATCACGTAAGATGCGCGGCGCGCTCCACCGATCCTCCTACCGAAACCCTAGCCATGCGCGTTGACCGCTTCCTCAGCAACCTGCCTCGCTTCAACCGTAAGCAGGTACGCCTGTTGCTGGTGGAAAAGCGCGTCAGGGTCGACGGAGAAGTCATCAGCGACCCCCACGCCGAGGTACTCGAGTTCAGCCGCGTGGAAGTCGACGACGAGGTGCTGCAAGTTGGCAAGCCGGCCCGCTACTTCATGCTGCACAAACCACCCGGTTGCGTCAGCGCCACCCGCGACCCGCAACACCCGACCGTGCTCGACCTGATCGGCGAACCGGACAAGGAAGACCTGCACATCGCCGGTCGCCTGGACTTCAACACCACCGGCCTGATGCTGATCACCAACGATGGCAGCTGGTCGCGACGCTTGACCCAACCGCAGACCAAACTGCCCAAGGTCTACTACGTCGAGACCGAGCAGGACATCACTGCCGAATACGCGATCACCTTCGCCAAAGGGCTGTATTTCGCCTTCGAAGACCTCACCACTCAACCGGCCGAACTGGTCGTACTCGGGCCAAAATCTGCGCGCCTGAGCATCGTCGAGGGCCGCTATCATCAGGTTAAACGGATGTTCGGCCACTTCGACAACAAGGTGTTACGCCTGCACCGCGAATGCATGGGTCCGCTGGTGCTCGACGACACATTGAAGCCCGGCGAATACCGGCCGTTGAGCAGCGATGAGATCCGAATGATCTAAGCAGGCGACCGCTCAGCAGAAGCCGCTGAAAATTTTGCGAAAGATACTTGCGCGATGACGTGACCCCTGCTTGAATCAGGACGTCGGCGCGAAATGTGACCGACGAGTCACCAAAACTACTCTAAGAAACTTTTTGCCGGCAGAGAACCCTCAGGTTCCGCCTTCCCCCGGCAAACTGCCCGCTTATAACAATACCCGTCGACCGGCTTTCAATGGATCGACATGGGCCTTCAAAATTCCAGGCGTATGCCTACCTGTCACAAAGCTCGTGCAATCTGATTTGCGCGCATACCCGCTTGCCAGGAGTCTTATGTCATGAGGCCAGAAATCGCTGTGCTGGATATACAGGGTCAGTATCGGGTTTACACGGAGTTCTATCGCGCAGACGCCGCAGAGAAGACCATTATTCTGGTCAACGGCTCGATGTCCACGACTGCGTCGTTTGCCCAAACCGTGAAAAACCTTTATCCGCAGTTCAATGTGGTGTGCTACGACCAGCCCTACGCGGGCAAGTCCAAGGCTCACAACCTGCATGAGAAAATGCTGACCAAGGAAATCGAAGGGCAGATCCTCCTTGAGCTGATCGACCACTTCGCCGCCGAACACGTGCTGTCGTTTTCCTTTGGTGGCGCCGCCACTCTGGTCGCCCTCGCCCAACAGCCACGGCGCATCGAAAAGGCCGTGATCAGCTCGTTCTCGCCGGTGGTCAACGCGCACATGCTCGACTACCTTGAGCGCGGTGTCGATTATCTCGGCAGCCGGGACGGTAACCGGGTCGGTGACTTGGTGAACAGCACCATCGGCAAACACCTGCCCTCGCTGTTCAAGCGCTTCAACTACCGTCACGTCAGTTCGTTGGCCGAACATGAATACGGGCAGATGCATTTTCACATCAGCGACGTGCTCAACAGCGACCGCCAGTGCTACCTGAACGCGGCGAAGAAAATCAACGTGCCGGTGCTGTTCATGAACGGCGAATGGGACGAGTACACCGCCGCCGCCGATGCCAGGCTGTTCGCCGGCCACGTGCAGCACAGCACCTTCAGCACCCTGCAGGCCACCGGCCACTTTCTCGACATGGAGCACAAAGCCGCCTGCCGAGACAGCCGCAACGCACTGCTGGGCTTTCTGAAACCGACGCAACAAGAAAGCCGACCGCGTTACCACTACGTCCAGGACCACCATGCATTGGCAATCTGAAACAGAGTCATCGCGAGCAAGCCCCATCCTGTAGGAGCGAGGCTTGCCCGCGAATGACCGCAATGCGGTCTCTGCTTTCGTTTCCCTCGTGCTAAAGCCATCGCGCGCAAAGAAAAACTTCATTTTCACGCGCACATCTGGTACAAAGTCAGCCGCTCTGAGCGGGTGTCGTATAATGGCATTACTCCAGCTTCCCAAGCTGATAACGAGGGTTCGATTCCCTTC
>LNAP01002044.1_pt1 | contig 20611 bp, 19 predicted proteins | sample 602601 | NCBI WGS metagenome assembly LNAP01 (sample SAMN02440304, study PRJNA202911) | soil metagenome | biome: Subtropical and temperate rainforests or woodlands; isolation source: soil samples (1 kg each in a 20% v/v slurry with milli Q water) were... ...
TATGGCGATATCGGCATGTCGCGCGCCGACCGCGCCGGGTGACCTGCCGAGCTGGCCGAGTTCCCGCAGGTCGCCGGGGTCCTGGCGCGGCTTGGCCCGCCGATGGCTCGACACCCGCACCGTCGCGAACTGCTCTTGCCTGCTGGAAACGCCAGAGGGAGCCGCGTCATGACATTTAGGGATGCCGATAAGGCGGCTGGCATCGCTGAGGGCGATCTCACAGGTCTCGCCGACGCTGTGTTTCACGATATCCCGGATGCTGTGATTTGTGCTGACTGTGAGGGGCTTATCCGGTTCTGGAATGCCGGCGCGGAGCGCATCTTCGGCTTCTCGCGCGATGAGGCGGTTGGCCAGTCTCTCGAGATCATCGTTCCCAAACGCCTCCAGCAGCGCCACTGGGACGCCTACCGCCGCATGATGGAGACCGGGCGATCCCGGCATCCATCGAACGAACCCCTCTCGGTGCCGGCCCAGACCAAATCCGGACAGACGATCTCCATACAGTTTACGGTTGCGCCGCTGCCCGGTCCGTACGGCGTAGTGGCGGGTATCGTTGCGGTGCTGCGCCACGCGACCGCGACGTTTCAGGAACTGAGGAGACTGCGTGCGGACAAACGCGGGATGTGATCCCAATAAACTCATGCCGCGCGCCCGACGAGACGATATCCGTCGCGAATGTTGAGCGCGATCGGCGTGCGATTGATAGAGCCCGCAATAAGCTCAATCGCCTGGACGCCACGGAAACATGGCCCAACTACGCCGCGGACGGTGAGTGCAGAGAAAGAAAGCGCTGCGAGTAGCTCGTCAAAGAGAACTTGACGAGTTGCGGCGCCACTCGAGGATTGGCAGGCTTGATGCGAGACGAGGAATGTCGATGCTTCATGCGACGCCCGGCTGTCGTGTGATGGGGCCGTCGGGTTCCGAGGACCATCGAACCGAGCCAAGCAGAACACGCCGAGCTTGTGACGCTGCTGAGCGGCGCCAAGCATGCAGCTCGCGAGCTGAAGCGGGCGCAGATCCTGCTGTCGGCCGACGCGGGGACCGGTGAGGCGAAGATCGCCCGCGCGATTGGGGTGGGCGGCTCCACAGTGTACTGGACCATGCGGCGCTTCGCCCCGGCCAACCGAGTGGCGGCGCTGGGTCAGGAGGCGGTGCCTTGGGCGAGGATGGTGGCGGTACGGCTGCGCGAGTCGCCGAGCGAGCTGCACTTCGCCGCGGACTGGTAGGTGCTGGACGCGGTTGTAGCCACGATCATCGGCCCGACTGCAAGCAGATCTGCGTCGCCCTGGTAGAGACCTTCGACAGCTTTCCGTGGTCTGCTGCTAGTCCCCGGTGCCTTGATTGACAGTAAGGTGGCCTGATTTTAACCTTTGTACGATCAACCAAACGATTGGTCAAATATCGCTCGCTCGGTCAAAGCTGCCGTCCACGATCTTGAGAAGATAAGATGCTCGGCCTTCGCGGAATGATGATGCCCGGCAATCCTGCCGTCGCGGACTGCCACGACCCGATGTATGACCCGCTATGGGCGGCCGTCGATCTCGGGTTGCCCTTGAGCTTCCCTATCCTCACGAGCCAGCGGGACACGTTCAAGGTACGCGGTCCGAAGATCAATGGCTTTGTGTCGACCATCCGGGACTGTTTGGGCATCATCGGTACATTCTTCTTCGGCGGCATGTTCGAGTGCCATCCGAAACTCGAGCTGGCTTGTGCCGCAGCCGATGTGGGCTCGGTGCCACATTTCATGTACCGTATGGACCACGCTTGGGAGCGCACCGTTGCTACGCCGCATTCCAGGATGGCTGGATGGCCTTCAAGAAGAACGAGTTCTGCACCGTCCGTCGGCTGATGTGCGCGAACGACTTCCCTTACGCTCCACCTGATCGAAAGCGCAGGTCGTTTTTGGTAAGGCAAACCGGGACCGGCACCTGGATTCAGCAAGCTTCGAGGAGGACTCGCCATGTATGAGCTGGTGATTCGTGGAGGCGAGGTCGTGGACGGCTCGGGACTGCCTTCCTATCGCGCCGACATCGGCATTCGTGGTGGCCGCATCTCCCGTATCGGGCGTATCAAGGAGCGAGGCCGAGAGGAGCTAGATGCACGCGGGCTCGTGGTGGCGCCGGGCTTCATTGACGGACACACTCATATGGATGCGCAAGTCGCGTGGGATCCGCTCGGCACTTGCTCATGCTGGCATGGTGTGACCACGGCTATCATGGGTAATTGTGGCTTCACGCTTGCGCCGTGCCGCCCGGACGAGAAGCATCTCGTGCTCCGCAATCTCGAGCGCGCTGAAGACATCCCCGCAGAGGCCATGGCAGCCGGGATCGATTGGACATGGGAGACGTACGCCCAGTATCTCGATGCGCTGGAGGGCTGGCGCAAGGGGATCAACTACGCGGGGTACGTCGGACATTCGGCACTGCGCACCTATGCCATGGGCGAGCGCGCGTTCTCTGAACCAGCGACCGCCGACGATCTCGTGACCATGAAGCGTGAGCTGTCGAACGCGTTACACGCGGGGGCGATCGGCTTCACCACGTCGCGTACGCGAAACCACGCGACGCCTGATGGCAGTCCCGTGGCGAGCCGGGTCGCGGCGTGGAGCGAGGTCCGCGAGCTGGTAGGCGTGATGAGCGAGCTTGGAGCAGGCGTCTTCGAAATCGCGAGTGAGGACACAGGCCGCGATCCTGAGCGGATCCGCGACTACCTCAACCGTCTCCGCGATCTCGCTGTGGAGACGGGGGTGCCCGTGACCTGGGGGATGTTCAGCTCGCGGGCGGTACCAGACCACTGGCGGCAGTTCTTCGCGTTGCTGGACGAAACCGCGCGAGCGGGCGGGCGGATGTTCGCGCAGGTGCACAGCCGCGCCATCAGCGTGCTGCTATCCTTCGAGACAGGCCTGCCTTTCGATGGCCTGCCGGAGTGGGGACCGCTGCGTGCCCTCCCGCTCGCCGAACAGCGTGCTGCGTTACGCGACCAAACCCTGCGGACGAGACTCATCGCGGCCGCGAACCGGATGGATTCGGCCCGAGCGGTGGGCGCCGAGGCGCGCCGCCCGGACTACGACTGGCTCTTTCTCATGGAACAGCCGGTTGGGCCGCACCGCTCCATCGCCAGCATCGCACGCGAGCGCGGCGTCGATCCCGTCGAGGCGATGATCCAGCTTGCGCTTGAGCGCGACCTTCGCTGCTTCTTCGTCCAACCGCTGTCGAACGGACAGGACGACGTCGTGCTCGAAATGATGCGCCATCCCCGGTCCGTGGTGACGTTCTCGGACTCCGGCGCGCATGTTTCCCAGATTATGGATTCCTCGCTTCAAACGCACGTGCTTGCGTATTGGGTGCGGGAGCGGAAGGCGCTGACGTTGGAGGAAGGCGTTCGCCTGCTGACCCTTGAGCCGGCATCCGCCTGGGGACTTCATGATCGGGGCCTGCTGCGCGAGGGATTGGCCGCCGACCTTGTTGTGTTCGATCCCGACCGAGTGGCGCCGCTCATGCCCGAGGTCGTCGACGACCTGCCGGCGGGGGCGCGGCGGCTGCGCCAGAAGGCGATGGGCTTTGCCGCATCCATCGTCAACGGCGTCTTGGTGCTGCGCGACGGCGAGCATACCGGCGCACATCCCGGCCGCGTGCTCCGCGGTCCTCTCGCCGCGGCAGCGCTCCGCTAGCGGCGAAGCGGGGGACACAATGCGAGGCAGCAGATGATTTCCCATCCGCTGGCCGGCGTGCTGGTCGTGGATTTCACGCAGTACGTTGCCGGTCCGGTCTGCACCCGGGCAATGGCCGAGCTGGGCGCCGAGGTGATCAAGATAGAACTGGCACCGCAGGGCGACTTAGCCCGGGCCATGCCAGTCAAGCGCAACGGGCGCAGCGCCTATTTCATCCAGCAGAACCTCGGCAAGCGCAGCCTGTGCCTCGACCTGCGCGACAAGCGTGGGCTCGATCTGGTCAAGCGGCTGATCGCCAAGGCCGAGGTAATGGTGGAGAACTTCTCTCCTGGCACGATTGCGCGTTTGGGTCTCGGCTGGGAAGTCGTGCACGCCTTGAACCCTGAGCTGATCCTGTGCTCGGTTTCGGCCTTCGGCCAGTCCGGTCCGCTTTCCCAGCAGCCCGGTTTCGATTTCATTGCCCAGGCCTACACCGGCGTAACGGCAATGATCGGCGACAAGGACGGCATCCCGCCGATGGCCGGCGTCGCCATCGGCGATGTTGGCGCCGGCGTCACGGCGCTGGCCATGATCCATGCCGCGCTCTATGGGCGACTGAAGCACGGCGACGGTGGGCGCTGGCTTGACGTCGCGCTGATCGACTTCTACTTCCACAGCCACGGCTTGGCAGTGGAACTGGCGAGCGCGTCGGGCGGCACCATCAAGCCGACTCGTAACGGTAGCCGGCACTTCTCGGTGGTGCCAGCCGGCATCTACAAGAGCCGCGAAGGCCATATCGTGCTGGTGCCGGTAGGCGAGGACATGTGGCGTCGCCTGGCCCGCGCCGTGGATCGTGCCGATCTTTTAGACGATCCTCGCTTTGCCGACAGTGCCGAGAGGGCACGTCATGTCGAGGTGCTGGAGCAGATCATCACCGACTGGCTCCAGGCGCAGCCCTCCGATGCTGTGGCACTCGGCGTGCTGCAGCAGCATCGCGTGCCTTGCGCCCCGGTGCTCTCGGTCGAGGACGCCATGCGTCACCCGCACCTGGTCGAGCGCTACACCGTGCGCGACGTCGAGGACGCTGCGCTAGGCCTGTTTCAGGTGCCCGGCCCGCTCCTGCACGTGGTCGGCCAGCCGCCAGTCAACACACCGACCGCACCCTCGCTGGGCGAGCACAACGCGGATGTGCTGTCGCGCCACCTGGGATTAGCCGCAGCCGAGATTGCAGTGTTGGAAGGTGACGGGGTGCTGAGGCGCGACGTCGGCTAGACTAGTCGCGGACGCGCTCGCTGCTACAATGGCTATCCATGGCAAACATTGAGGAGATCATTGCGGCGGCGGCGAGGGTGTTTCAGCGGAAGGGTTATCACGCCGCCACCGTCCAGGACATCGCGGATGCTGTCGGGATCCTCAAGGGTAGCCTCTACCATCATTTCAAGAGCAAGGACGACCTGCTTTACCTCATCGTCAAGGAACCGATCTTGCGGATGTACAGCAGGATGGGCGAGATTGCTGCCAGCGATCTGCCGGCGAGCGAGAAGCTCCGACGTGCCATTCTGGCTCACCTCGATGGCTTCGACAAGCACTACCCCCACCTGTTCGTCTATCTCCGCGAGCGCGAGGAGATGAAGCGCCTGTTCCGCCAGCAGCTCAATCTCTCGCCGAAGCAGTATGAAGGCTATTGGCAACGAATCTTACGTGAGGGCGTAAAGGCCGGCGAGTTTCGAGCGGATCTGGACGTGCCGGTGGTCACGTACGGTCTGCTCGGGATGCTGAATTGGGCATACAAATGGTACAAGCCTCGCGGACGGCTCGACGTGCGCGAGGTCGCCGAGCAGTTCTCGACGCTCGCACTCGCCGGTCTTTCTGTTGCGTCGCCGAAGACGAGGACCTCCCGCAAGCGTCGCCGCTGATGCTAGAGTGTGATGGCTTTGGATCCGCTCATCCTTGTAGGCGGGGAAGTTGGCCTAGTCGCCCTCTACAGATCGCATCGGCAGAACGCTGAGCTGCATTTCACAGCCAGTCCTTGAGCTTGGCGAGGAACATCTCGTTGGGATTGAGGTCGGGCGAGAACTCCGAAGGAAGACGAGGTCGGGGCCGACAGCGCGGATGGTGGCCCACACAGCCTTGCCTCTGTGGAAGCCGAAGCTGCCCCTGATAACGATGTCGCCTGGCGTAAGGGTTGGCACGAGAATCTTCTGGACATGAGCAAGAAGCTTTGGCCATTGATCGGGCCTTCGAGATCGTGGGCTTCCAACGCCGATGGCGCTCGCCATTCAGGCGCGGGCCGCGTGGCACCCAGCCATACAGAGGTGCTATGGTGTTCTCGGTCCAGGTCTCGTCGTTAAAAGCCAGCCGCGAAGGATCGATGCGGTTCTAGGCGGCCGAACTGCCACTTCGATATACCGATCGTTCTCCTTCACGATAAACACCCGCTCTCGGGCTGTTGTCCATGGTCCAGACCGTCTTGCTGACGCCCGCCGCCATCGCGTGCGACATCTTCACGGCCTTGTTGATGCGCGCGAAATTGTACCAGACAGCTCACTCGAACAAGTTCGAGATGGTCTTGCTCTATGGCTCAATGGATGTCGGCGCCGAACGACTCCTCAACGGCCTCCAGATAGGGCCTTGTGGCCGTCGCTGGTCAGCTGCATCCGATGGGCGAGACGAGGGCCGGATCGTCCATGAACTCCATGGCGGCTTCGCTATCCCGAGATCCTCCACTGGCCGGTAAGGATGTTGCCGATGAGCTTGTCTAACTCGATGGGATCGCGGGGCCGCTTGAGCTTTGTCAGGTCCCCGGGGGGCTGCCCTTCCTCGATAACCACGGTGTAGCCCTCAGCCTCTGCTAAGCAGCGCGCACATGTCTGCGACGGTGGCACGGGTCTCGCCCTGCACCAGCTTGCCGTAGAGCAGAGCCATAAGGGTGTAATTGCCGGGGGGCTTTCAGGGAGCATGGCCGCTACATTGCCACGGACGCTGCCTCGCGTAAGGGCAGGATCAAGGGCCGCTATGCATCAGAACGCCGTTGTTCTGGCTTGTCCTGCTCGTTTTCACTGTTGCAACACACCGCGAAGCTCTTTGCAAACCTACGGATTCGTCCTCATATTGCAATGGTCCAATCATTTGAGTAAACGATGGCACTGCACCCGATCAAGACCCGCCGTACGTTCGAGGTCATTTCGGATCAAATCCGGGACGAAGTCCGCTCGGGGATGCTGGGCGTGGGCGATCGGTTGCCCAACGAGCGTGAGATGGCGAAGTCCCTATCCGTCAGCCGCCATGCCGTTCGCGAAGCTCTGCGCGGGCTGGAATCGTTGGGCGTGATCCGGTTGCAGAAGGGCGCCTACGGCGGCGCATTCATTTCCGGCGGACGACCCGAATCTATTGGAGACGTTTTGCGCGGCATGTTCTATGTCGGGGGCATCTCGGTGCAGCATCTGACCGAGGCGCGTCTGTGGATCGAGACGATCCTTGTTCGCGTGGTCGCGCAGCGAGCAAGTCCAAAGGACTATAAGCTGCTACTGCAAAATGTCGCGGAGGCTGAGGCTGCGACCCGGGCCGGCGATCTCGTGCGCAAGACGGAACTCAACATCCAGTTTCATTCGCTCTTGGCCGACATGAGCCACAACCCGGTCTTTGCCGTGGTAATGGCGGCGCTGCTCAATGTATTGCGCGAGTTCGTCAGCCAGGTCGGATCCGTGATGGGCATGGATGTAATTCAATCGAGGCGGCGCCTCATCGCCCACATGCAAAAGCGAGACGCAGAGCGTGCCATCGCGGAAATGCAGAAGCACCTCAAGATTCTTGGCCGCCACTATGAGAATGCGGCTCGCGAGATACAGCGAAGAAGCGCGTCGCCGGTCAAGCCCGGGGAAACAGCACGGAGGAAAGATGTCAGGCAGTAACGAGACGATCGAGCAACTTGCGGAGGTCGTGAGGCGATTTGCGCGCGAGAAGCTCGTTCCAGCAGAATCTCAAGTCGAGGAGGAAGACGAGATTCCTCCGGGAATAATTTCGCAACTCAAGGATCTCGGTCTCTTCGGCATGACCATCCCCGAGCGCTACGGCGGGCTCGGTCTGTCGATGTACGAGGAGGCCCGCGTGGTCTTCGAAATCGCCTATGCCTCGGTGGTGTTTCGCTCCTACTTCGGCACCAGCAATGGTGTAGGTACCCTGGGCATCCTGATCGACGGCACCGAGGAGCAGCGCCAGAAATATCTGCCTTCCATCGCCAGAGGAGACCTCATCGCATCGTTCTGTTTGACCGAGCCGGGCGCCGGCTCGGACGTGGCGGCGATCGAAACGAAAGCCGTGCGCGACGGCAACAGCTATGTCATCAACGGCAGCAAGCGCTTCACGACCAACTCGCCGCACGCGGGCATCTTCACGGTGTTTGCGCGCACGGCTCCCAAATCGCAGGGACGGGAAGGCATTTCGGCCTTTCTCGTCGAGCGAGGAACACCCGGCATATCGGTGGCGCCGCATTACAAGAAGATGGGGTTTCGCGGCTCGCACACGGCAGATGTGACCTTCGAGGATTGCCGCGTACCTGACTCGGCGTTGCTCGGAGGCGCCGAAGGGATCGGGTTCATGACGGCGATGAAATCGCTGGATCATGCACGCATCCATATGTCCGCGGTGGCGGTGGGCCAGTGCGAGAGGATCATCGACGAGGGAGTTCGTTATGCCCTCGAACGCAGACAGTTCAATCGGCCGATCGCCCAATTCCAGTTGATCCAAGGCATGATTGCTGATTGCGAGGCGGAAGCCTATGCCGCCCGGTCCATGGTCGAGAAGGCTGCTCGCGAGAAGGACGCCGGCTTGAAGATCACCAAGCAGTCGGCGTGTTGCAAGTATTTCTGCGCAGAGGCGCTCGGGCGGATTGCCGATCGCGTCCTGCAGATCCATGGCGGCTACGGCTACATCAAGGAGTTCCCAATCGAGCGCCTGTTTCGCGATGCACGATTGCTGCGCATCTATGAAGGCACGAGCCAGATTCAGCAGCTGGTGATCGCGCGGGAGTCTCTGCGCGATCGGCCGAATCAATAACGTTGTTCAGGGAGGAATCAATGCGTTCGCTGTGGAGGCGAAGTGTCTGCCTGACATTTGCAGTTCTTGCCTGGCCGTCGCTCGCGCTGGCGCAAGCCTATCCGTCCAAGCCCGTCACGTGGCTGATTCCGTTCTCGGCCGGCGGCCCGACCGATGTGCTCGCCCGCACCGTCGCACCCAAGCTCAGCGAGGCTCTGGGCGTGCCCGTTGTTGTCGACAACCGGCCAGGCGCCGGCGGCAGCACCGCAATGGCGGCGCTCGCGAAGGCCAAGCCCGACGGCTATACGATCGGCATGGGCCATACCGGCACGCACGCCATCAACCCGCATCTCTACAAGTCGCTGCCTTATGACCCTATCAAGGACTTTCAGCCCATTACGCCACTCGTGTCGTACGTCAATGTCCTCGTCGTCAATCCCGGCCTTCCCGTGAAGACGGTTGCCGAGCTGGTGGCCTTGGCGAAGTCCGATCCGCAACGCGTGACCTTCGCCTCAGGTGGCTTGGGCACGACCAACCATCTCTCTGGAGAAGTGCTCAAAGCGCTCACCGGCGCACCCTTGACGCACGTTCCCTACAAGGGCAGCGGACCGGCTCTCTTGGACGTGATGAACGGCAATGTGTCGTGCATGTTCGATATTCTCGTTACCAGCTTGCCGCAGATCCGGGCGGGCAAGGTGCGGGCTCTGGCCGTCACCAGCGCCAAACGGAGCCCGCATGCGCCAGACATTCCGACCATGAAAGAGTCCGGCATCGAAGGCTACGATCAGGCCGGCAGCGGATTATGGTTTGGCGTGTTCGCACCTGCCGGCGTGCCGGAGGCGATCATCGAGCGGCTGAATGCCGAGCTGGTCAAGGCCATGAAAACTCCTGAGGTCCAGGAGAAAATGCGCCTGCAGGCCTATGATGAATGGACCTTGAGTCCTGCCGACTTTGCCGCGCAGCTGAAGGTAGACATCGCCAAGTGGAAGCCCATCGTCGAGGCTTCTGGCGCCAAGCTCGAGTAGCCGATGTCCACACGAGACCATGCAACGGCAAGGGCCTTGTCGTGACAGGTGCTTCGCGAGGCCCGCTGGCAGGCATCCGCGTGCTTGACCTGACCAGCGTCGTCATGGGTCCCTACACCACCCAGCTTCTCGGAGACTATGGCGCAGACGTCATCAAGGTGGAGCGGCCGGATGGGGACGTGATGCGCCAGTCGGGCCCTATGCGCAACCGCGGCATGGGGCACCTCTATCTGACGACCAATCGCAGCAAACGATCAATCGCGATCGACCTCAAAGACAATCGGGGCCGGGACATCCTCCTGCGCCTATGCAAGTCCGCCGACGTGCTCGTGTGCAATCTGCATCCGCAGGCCATGGCGCGCTTGCGGTTGTCTTACGAGGACATTCGCAGCGTCAATCCGCGCATCATTTATATGGGAGCTTTCGGCTTCAGCCAGCGCGGCCCCTACGCGGGGCGACCGGCGTACGACGACCTGATCCAGGGCATGGCCGGCACCCCCTTCTTGACGCAGATCGGGCGCTCGGAGCCGAGGTACGTGCCTCTGATCTTCGCGGATCGCACCGCCGGTCTGCAGTTGGCACTTGCCATCGCCAGCGCGCTTGTCCATCGCGAGCGGCACGGCGAGGGACACGCCTCGACGTCCCGATGTTCGAAGGACTGCTTTCGATCGTTCTTGGCGAGCATATGGCCGGCAAGTTGTTCAGGCCTCCCGTGGGTTCGGCCGGTTATCAGCGCAGCCTCACGCCCAACCGCAGGCTGTACAAGACCACAGACGGATACATCTGCGTCCTCATCCATACGGACAAGCATTGGCGGAAATTCTTCGAGGCGATCGGCAGGCAGGATCTATTCCAGACTGACCAGAGGTTTTCCCCGCGGGGCCACAGGGCTGCAAAGATCGATGCCGTCTATGCCATATTGAGCGAAATCCTTGCCACCCGCGGCAGGGATGAATGGCTCACCGTATTCGAGACGGCCGACATCCCTGCCTCGCGCATGTACTGCATCGACGACATCATGCACGACGACCATCTCAAGGCGATCGGCTATTTCAGCGACAGCCCAGCATCCCAGCGAAGGCACGATCACCTCGCTTGCCGTGCCAACGGAGTGGTCGGTGTCTGCCCCCGCAGCTGGTCGTCATGCGCCGCAACTTGGCGAGCACATCGTGCGAGGTGATGCGCGAGGTTGGCTACGGCCAGGAAGAGATTGCCCAGTATCTGGACTCTGGCGTCGTAGGCCAAACGCTTCCTGGCCACGATCGTTCCGACGGAACCCGGCTGAGTGACGATCGCGCGCAAACGGCCAGTGAAAAATAGATCCGCAGATGCGAGGAGCACAAACCATGGATGGCCGGAGGATAGGCAAGAATCCGACTGCAGGGCCGCTGTTCGTTGGACTCGCCGCATGTTTCCGGCGGACGCGATCAAGCTGCTGCTCGACGGGCTTCGAGCCGCCGTCAGCCTCCCGCCTGGGCGACGCTGTCGTAGACCCTGAGGTAGACTTCCTCGTAATTGACCGACCGCCAGAGCCGTGCGACGAAGATGTTGTCGCGCCACGCTTCCTTGCCATCCATGTTGATCGTGATGCCCTTGTCGGTCAGCATGCCGGTGAAAGCTGCGCTGGTGAACTGCGAGCCCCGGTCGGTGTTGAAGATGTCGGGCTTGCCGTGCCAGGTGATCGCTTCCTCGACGGCTTCGGGACAGAAGTCGACCGCCATGTCGATCGACAGCCGCCAAGCCATGTCCCGTCGGCTGAACCAGTCGAGCACCACGGCCAAGTAGACGAAGCCGCGCGCCATCGGGATATAGGTGATGTCCATCGCCCACACCTGGTCCGGCTGGTCGACCGTCAGGCCAAGCAGAAGGTAGGGGTAGATCTTGTTGCCTGGGTGTGGCTTTCGAGGGGTTCGGCCGCCGATAGAGCCGCTCGATCCCCATCCGCCTCATCGTGGCGACAGTTTTGTTCTCTATAGAGAACACATGTTTTGGATTGAGACAAGTCGGCGAAATCCCTAACATTGCCTGGTAAGGTGATCGGACCCTCGAAACATGCGGGCGTGAGGGGCGTGAACTGTGACGGCATCAGTGAATGCGACCAAGGAGAACGGGGCGCGAACGGCCGCGCTCGCTAGGTCTGCTCGGATCACGCAGATCTGTCCTCTTGGAAAGCCCGTGGGTGCCGTTATCACGGCAGCGACCGTTCTTCGGGTACTGCACGTATCCGGGCGTCCGCCTAGTGCGAGCGAGGTCGCGCGCGACGCAGGTCTGCATCGCAGCACCGCGTACAACATCCTGCGGACACTGCAAGGCGAGGGCTTTGTCGGCTATGACGAGGCGACCCGCATCTATGCAGTGAGCCTGTATATCCTCGAATTGGCCTACGGGGCGCTGCGGCGCAGCGGCCTGCTCGACATCGCACGTCCGCTGATGAACGCAGTGTCCGACGACTATGGCATCGCTGTCTATCTGTCCAAAGTGCTGGGGCCTTCGTCGATGCTGCTCCTGGATTGGGTCGGCGTCGCGCTCCGTCCCGATCCACACATCACCGTCGGGCGCCAGTATCCCAGTCCTCCAGGCGCGTCTGGGGTCGTCATCGCAACCTTCGGCGCTGGCGGCCAAGATAAACTGGAAGCGGCATTCCCGCAGGTTCACGGGCACGAGAAGCCTTCCTTTGCAGATTTCTTGACGCGAGCCGAAGAAGCGAAGCGATCCGGTCTTGCCGTGGATCGCGGCACCATATTTCGGGGGACAACCTTGGTTTGGGTGCCGGTCCTGTCGCCGTCTTCGGAGTTGTTGCTGATCCTCACCGCAACGGGGATTTCGCGCGAGCTCACGGCCGATGCGGTCAACGCGCTGAGCCGCGTTTTGCAGTCTGCTGCGGCCCGGCGCTCGGACAGTCTGCCGTTGCTGTGGCTTGGATGGTGGCCGGCGAGTCGCCGGACAAGGAGAGGAGTATGGTCGCGTTGTAAGCAGTCCCATCCAAAGCGCGGGCGGACAGTTGCGCCGGGTTTGACGCGATCATCGTTGGCGCGGGTATCTCCGGGATGTACCTGCTCCATCGCCTCCGCGCGCTGGGCATGACGGTGCAGGCGTTCGAAGCCGGCACCGACATCGGCGGCACTTGGTATTGGAACCGTTATCCCGGTGCCCGCTTCGATTCGGAAAGCTGGAGCTACGGATACTCGTTTTCCCAAGAGTTGCTACAGGAATGGGACTGGAAGGAGCATTTCTCGCCGCAGCCCGATACGCTGGAATACCTCAACCTCGTTGCCGACAAATTCGACCTGCGACGCGACATTCAGTTCTCCAGCACAGTGACCGCCGCGCACTGGGACGACGACACCGACACGTGGACAGTCACGCTCGAAAGCGGCGAGCAGGCGCGGTCGCGGTTCCTGTTCACAGCGGTCGGTATCCTCTCGGCCCATACACTGCCCGCCATCCCAGACCGGGACAGTTTCCGGGGCCCTGCCTACCATCCGGCGCGTTGGCCGAAAACGCCGGTCGACTTCAACGGCAAGCGGGTCGGCGTCATCGGCACTGGCGCGACCGCGATCCAGGCGATCCCGGAGATCGCAAAGCAGGCAGAGCACCTCACCGTCTTCCAACGTCGGCCAAATTGGGCCGCGCCGCTGCACAACAGCAAGATCAGCAAGGAGGAGATGGCGGAGATCAAGACCCGCTACGACGAAATCTATGCGCGTTGCCGGGAAAGCCCGAGTTGGTTCATCCACCGCGCGGATCCGCGCAAGACGTCCGACGTGCCGCCGGAAGAACGTGAAGCATTCTGGGAAAAGCTGTATGCCGAGCCGGGCTTCGGCATCTGGATGGGCAATTTCCGCGACATCCTTGTCGACGAGAAGGCCAACGCCGCAGTCACCGAATTCATCGCCAAGAAGATCCGCCAGCGGGTGAAGGACCCGAAGGTCGCCGACAAGCTGATCCCGAAGGACCATGGTTTTGGAACCAGGCGCGTGCCACTCGAAAGCGGTTATTTCGAAGCCTACAACCGCGACAATGTACTGCTGATCGACTTGAACGAGACGCCAATCGATCGCATCACCCCGGCCGGTGTCAAAACCAGCGACCGGGAGCACGAATTCGACATCCTGGTCTATGCCACCGGCTTCGACGGCGTCACCGGCGCGTTCGACCGCATCGACATTCGCGGTCCGGGCGGTGTCAGGCTCAAGGATGTTTGGGCCGATGGACCGCGCACCTACCTCGGCTGGCAGCCGGAAGGTTTTCCCAATCTGCTGATGGTGCTCGGTCCGCATACGGCGCGCGGCAATATTCCCCGCGCGGCTGAGCACGGCGTCGAATGCCTCACTGGGCTCCTGGAGTTCATGCGGGCGCGGGGCTACGCACGGGTCGAGACCCGACCCGAGGAGGTGGCGGCTTGGACCGAGACGGTCGTCAAGGCGGCCGCGCCGCTGCTCTCCAGCAAGGTCGATTCCTGGCAGACCGGGGTGAACCGCAACGTCGAGGGTCGCACCGTGCGCCGCGTGCTCGGCTACAACGGCAACGGCGCCTACTATCGTCGGAAGTGTGACGAGGTCGCCGCCGGCGGCTTCCAGGAGTTTTTGTTCCGCTAGAGGAGGGCTGCTGGATCCGCTGCGCTACCTGTACGCCCTATCCAAACTGAACCCACGCACAGAGAGGAGAAAGTTATGCAGTACAAGCGAATTTCTGCCGATTGCCATCTCGACATGATCTGGCTGCCGCCCGATTTGTTCACCTCGCACGCGTCGCAAGCGCTCAAGGACCAGATGCCGTTCGTCAAGGATCAGCAGGACGGCACCAAGCGCTGGATTGACAACAACGGCGGGGATTTCGGCGCACCTGGCCTCGTCGGCGCGTCGGGCACGCCCTATGTCCCAGGCAAGCAACTACGTGTCGACAAAATGGCGGAGGCCGGTCTCTACGACGACTTCAAGAACAAGGGGCTGCGCCGTCCCGGCGACCCGCACCTGAGGGTCAAGGAGCTTGACCGCGACGGCATGGATGCGGAGGTCATCTACGGCATTCTCGCCGCCTGCGCGAAGATGAAGAACCCGGAGGCCGCCAACGAGATGCTGCGCATCTACAACGATTTCATGAAGGACTTTACCAGCCACTACCCTGACCGAATGATCGGCCTGGCCTGTCTACCCTACAGTGACATCAACGCCGCCGCCGCCGAGGTTCGGCGGGTCGCGAAGATGGGCATGAAGGGCGTCGAATTGTCGTGCTCGTGGCACATGACTCCGATGTGGCATCCGATGTGGGACCCGTTGTGGGAGGCGGTCAACGAAACGCAGCTGCCGCTGCATTTCCACACCTTCCCGGCGATCGATCCTGAACTCCGAAAGAAGTACGAGGGGCTAGTGCAGCGCCAAATGACGTATGCCGGTCTCTGCGTGTTCCAGATGAACCTCAGCAACATCCTGACCGCGCTGATGGCTGCAGCGGTGTTCGAGCGGTTCCCGAAGATTCGCGTCGTCTTTGGCGAGAGCGGCATCGGCTGGATTCCCTACGTGCTAGAGCGCATGGATTTCGAGTACAAGGACCAGTATCGGGACCTCAAGCTCAAGAAGCTGCCGAGCGAGTATTGGCGTGCGCAATGCAAAGCGACGTTTCAGTACGACCGCGTCGGCACCAAGCTGATTGAGGATATGGGCGTCGAGACTCTGATGTGGGGCTCGGACTATCCGCATCCGGACGGTGTGTGGCCTGAATCGGCTAAGTATATCGACGACCAGTTCAACAGCCTGCCACCGGATGTGGTCCACAAGATGACTTGCGAAAACGCCGCCAAGTTTTACGGACTGATCAATTGATCGCATAGGATCAATCCCGGCAAAGTGCCAAGTCCATTTGCGGCAGTTGAGCCGGTCCCGGAAGAAGGAGAAGGCGATTCTATCCGGGACTGCCTCGCCCGCGATCGGACGATTCCCCGAAGCTCTGTGAACCGAGGATCTGCCCCGCGAAGGATCGATGCGGTTCTAGGCGGCCGAACTGCCACTTCGATGTGCCGATATTGCAGGAAATGCACGTCCGTCATTGCGCAGTTCTCGCGGCAAGTTCCGCCAGTATTTCCGGCCCATCGCTCCCTAGGGTCCCCATGGGTCGATGGATCATGGGCGGGGTGCCCTGCAAGCGCAGGGGGCTTGCCAAGAGTGGCCAGACTTGGCCCGTGGCATCCTGTGCGTGGATCACAAGGCGGCGCGCGCAGGTCTGCTGCGCCTGCAGCATCTCTACGGCCGAGAGGATGGGCGCAGTGCGGCAGCCGGCCTCAGAGAGAGCGGCGGCAAGCGCCGCCCGCGTCATGTCCCGGGCGCGTTCGCGAGTTAAGCCTGCTGGCGGCATGTCCTTGTCCGCCACGCCGTCCGCCTCGACCAGCACGAATCCGTCCCTTGCGGGAACGGCGATGGGCATCGGTGCCGACTGCTCGCCGTTCCACAGAATTGCCGAGAGCCAGGCGCAGACGTCCTGCATGGAGAGGTCGATGAACTGGCCGAGCCCGGTCCGGTCACGTGCCTCCAGAGCGGCAAGAATCGAGACCACTGCAATCTCGGCCCCCATCACGTCGGCGACGGAGATACCAGCTTTCACCGGCACGTCGCCAGCTCGTGTCAGATCCATGAAGCCCGACATGGCCTGAATGACAGTGTCGAAGGCCGGCCGCCCGGGATAGATCGTTTCCGCGCCGAAGCCTGAAACGGCACAGTAGATGAGGCGCGGATTGATGCGTGCCAGTTGCTCGCTGGAGCAGCCCCGCTTGGCGAGGGCGCCCGGCTTCAGGTTCTCGATCAGCACGTCGGATCGCCCGACGAGATTCTTCAGGGTCTCGACGTCGTGCGGACGCTCGAGATCCAGGACAAGGCTGCGTTTGCCGACGTTGGTGTACGTGAAGAAATAGCCGGTGCCATCCTTGATCGGCGGCCAACCTCGCACCGCCTCGCCCTCACGCGGTTCGACCTTGATCACGTCGGCACCGAGGCTGGCGAGGTGGCGCGCGGCAAGCGGCGCCGTCGTGTAGTGGCCGATCTCGAGGACGCGAACACCTTGCAGCGGCAGCTTTGCCCCGACGACCCCTGTCTTCATCGCCGGTACAGAGGGTGCGGCCTCGACCAACCTGGTAACCGCCGACCTGTCCTGGTCCGGTGCCGGAATACGCTCGGCCGAACGGCCGGGCGTAACGCTCATGCGCAGTGGCGAGGCGGGGACGAACAGTGCGCCGCGGCCGCTGGGATCGGATACCCGCCGGATCATCCCGCGGTGGTCCAGGTTCGCCTCCCGCGGGCATCCGTCGACCTTCACCACGGGACCGCAAGGAATTCCCGCGCCACCCAGGATCTTGACGCAGTGTTCGATGGTGCCGCGCTTGACCCATTGCTGCAGTATGGCATCGACCTCGTCGCAACGGATCACGCGGTCGGAGGCCCGAAGGTAGCGCGGATCCCCAGCAAGCTCCGGCCGTCCCACCACCGCGCAGATGCGGTGCCATTGCATGTCGCTCGCCGCGCAGACCAAGACCCATCCGTCGATGGCCCGATACACGTTCCAGGGCGAGGCCATGGCGTGGCGGTTTCCCAACCGACCGACCACCGATCCGCTGCCGTCGAGCAGGCGCGGCAGGAAGGTTGCCATGGCGGCGAATGCGCAGTCGTACAACGCCATGTCGATCGCCTGGCCCCCGCCGCCCAGCTTGCGGACGCGCAAGCCAGCGAGGCACGCGGCGGCAGCGTACGCCCCCGTCATGAACTCGACGATCGGCAGTCGGATTGGAACCGGCGGCCCGTCCGGCATGCCGGTCGTATCCGCGATCCCGGACAACGCCTGGATCTGCGCATCCGAAAAAGGCTTGCCGGCCATCGGCCCTCCCTGGCCGAAGGCCGTGACGTCGCATTCGATCCGCAAAGCGGATCCCGGCCAAGCGCCTGGACGTTGCACTGGATCGAGGTCGCTCGAGAGGATCAGGACATCGCTGCGCGCCACGAGCTGGCGCAGGATGTCGGCATCGGCCGCATCGTCCGGGTGCAGGAGCACGCTCATTTTCCCGGCGATCATCTGAGCGCGATGGCGGTGCTTGCCATCGCGAGCGGCCGGCCACTCCGGAACGATCACCGTTGCGCCAAGCTGGGCGAGGAGAGAACCGCAAATGCCTGCGCCGATACGCGCGCCGAGTTCCGCGACCACGACACCGTCAAGCGCGACCGGGCCCGTCATGCGACCCTCTCGCGACCTGTGCTCCGCCCGTCCGACCTGACAAGGGCGCCGCAACATAGGGAACGGACAACCATATCCTGGGCCCGCACGGTTCTCCGCCCTCGCAGCGCCATCAGCATAGCCAAGCCCTGGCGTGGCCCGACCTCGCTCACGCGCGATACGCTTGCATACCCGTCAGCTCCCGACCCTCGATGAGGGTCAGGATCTGGTTCGTGCCATCCGGTATCGGCAACATGCGGATGTCCCGGTAGTGGCGCTCGAGGCCCAGCTCGCGGCTGATGCCCATGGCGCCGTGGACCTCCATCGCAAGCGAGACGGCGCGCTGGCAGGTCGCGATCGCGTAGCGCTTGGCCATGGCCGAGACCTGGTTGGCGCGATCGCCCTTGTCGATGCAGGACAGCGCGTAATAGCAGAGCAGGCGGCTCGTGGTGACACCGGTTGCGATGTCGGCGAGCATCTCCTGCACGAGCTGGGTCGAACCAATCGGGCGACCGAACTGCACCCGGTCTTTCGCGTATTTGAGCGCGACGCCGAGTGCCGCGTCCGCCATGTGCACCGCGCAGAGGCCGAGGATCGGCCGGTTGGCAAGCCAGGTCAGCGTGAGGACGCGCGCCGCATCCCCGATCTCGCCGAGTTGGTTGGCTTTGGGCACGCGGCAATTCTCGAACCGTACCTCGCCAAGGTGACCCTGCCGCAACCCAAGTGTTGGAATCTCACGGGCCTCGAACGGCGAGCGCTCGCGGTCGACCACGATGCGCATCATGCGGCTGAGCCCAGCCGCGTCCTTTCCCACCGAAGCCGTGACGTTGATCACGTCGCAGATGCTGGCATTGGTGATCCACATCTTGCGGCCGTTGATCACGTAGTCCTGGCCATCCACCTCGGCACGCGTCTTCACGCTGCGCGGGTCGGACCCGACGTCGGGCTCCGTTGTCCCGGTGCAGGTGATCTTGCGCACCGCCATCAGATCTGGCAACAGACGCTCCCGCTGCTCCGCCGTGCTCTCGAACTGGATCCGCGCGACCGTGACCTCCTGCCCGAGAACGGCCAGTGTCACGACAGGGGGCAGCTGCTCCATCATCAGCCCGTAGACGAGCAGGGGCAGCCCGGCGCCGCCGGCGGATTCCGGCACGCGCGCGGCAATGAACCCCTGCCTGGCGCAGAGCTGCAGGATCTGCCGCATGGCATGCTTCGGCAACGGGGTGTCCGGATCGTTCGCGTCCAGGATCGGTCGGACCTCGCGGTCGACCATGCGGCGGACCGACTCCTGGATCATCCGCTGCTCGCTCGTGAGCTGAAAGTCCATCGGTTCTACTCCCTTGCGCCGTCACGGCTGCGGCCGGGCGGCAGGGCTCAGCCGGAGAGCACCTGTTCACGAAACCGCGGCTTCCGCTTCTCACGGAATGCATTCCCGCCCTCCTTCGACTCGGCCGTGCCGTAGTAGAGGGCAAGCGCCTGCAGGCCCATGCTCGCGATGCCGCGGATGCTCTCGGTATCGGCATTGAACGAGCGCTTCGCCAGCGCAATCGCCGTGGGGCTGCGCTCCATGATCTCCGCGCACCAGCGCGCGACCTCGGCGTCCAGTTCGCTGTCCGGCACGACCTTGTTGACGAGCCCCATGGCAGCCGCTTCGGCCGCAGTGTAGCGCCGGCACAGATACCAGAGTTCCCGCGCCTTCTTCTCGCCGACCACCCGTGCGAGGTAGGCCGTGCCAAACCCCGGATCGACTGAGCCGACCTTTGGCCCAACCTGGCCGAAAACGGCGCTCTCGGCCGCGATCGTCAGGTCGCACAGGGTGGCGATGACGTTGCCGCCGCCGATTGCGTAGCCACGCACCTTGGCGATGACCGGCTTCGGCACGTCCCGGATGGCCGAGTGCAGCTCCTCGATGGGCACACCGATCGTGCCGCGTCCTGCGCGCTCCGATTTCTTGTCGGCCGCGTCGCCGCCCGTGCCGAAAGCGCGCGTGCCGGCGCCCGTCAGCACGATCGCGCCGACCTGCTTGTTCCAGCCGGCACGATAGAGGGCATCCGTCACCTCGCCGTAGGTCGTCATACGATAGGCGTTCATCCGCTCAGGGCGGTTCACGGTGATGGTCGCGACCCCATCTTTCTCGTCGTACAGGATATCGGCGTAGGCTTCGCTCACATTGCACCTCTCAGCGGAATGACCTGCGGTCGTTCCGATTGGCCGTCGATCAGCGCGCAGGTTTCAGGAAATCGCCGGTACGCATGCTCGGATGGGCGCGCTCATACTGCTTCGGATAGAAGTATTCATGGCCGAGCTCGACCGCCGCATGCCATGGCCAGCGCGGATCGTAGAGCATGCCGCGGCCGATCGCGACGAGATCGGCCTTGCCCGAGGCCACGATCTCCTCCGCTTGCCGCGGCTCCGTGATGAGCCCGACAGCCATCGTGCGCGAGCCGGTTTCGCGTCGAATCCGCTGGGCGTTGGGCACTTGGTAGCCCGCATGGACATTGAGCCGCTGTTCCGGCACCGCCCCGCCGCTGGAAGCGGTCACGTAGTCGCAGCCGAGTTCCCGCAGCCTGCGCACGAGCTCGATGCTGTCCTCGACCTCCCAGCCGCCGTCGACCCAATCGGTCGTGGAAAGGCGGACCCCGAGCGGCTTGCGCTCTGGCCAAGCCTCGCGGACGGCCTTGAACAGCTCCAGCGCGAACCGCATGCGGTT
>LNAP01002047.1_pt1 | contig 20603 bp, 26 predicted proteins | sample 602601 | NCBI WGS metagenome assembly LNAP01 (sample SAMN02440304, study PRJNA202911) | soil metagenome | biome: Subtropical and temperate rainforests or woodlands; isolation source: soil samples (1 kg each in a 20% v/v slurry with milli Q water) were... ...
CGGCGTTAGCGCGCTGCGCGAAGGCTCGCCCGCCGACGACACCGACATGCTCGACCGCCGCGCCGCGCACGCCGAGCGCGCGGTGGACAGTCTGCGGAAGAAGTTCGGCAGCGCCGCGGTGATCCGCGGCATCGCCTATGAGGGGCCGGAGAAGGCGCAGGAGTAAGCGGCTACGGGATCAATCCGCGACCGCGATCGCCTCGATCTCGATCAGCCATTCCGGCGCGGCGAGCGCAGAGACGCCGACCAGCGTCGAGGCCGGCGGCTCCAGACCTTCGAAGAAGACCGAGCGGGCCTTGCCGATGATCGGGCGCAGCTCCGGCTTGTAGCCGACGACGAAGGTCGTGATCTTCACGATGTTGGCGTAGCTTGCGCCGGCCGCCTTCAGCGCGTGGCCGAGATTCTGCATCACCTGCGTAGTCTGCGCGGCGAGATCGCCCTCGCCGACAATCCGCCCTTCCTCGTCCACGGCCACCTGGCCGGAGATGTAGATGGTGCGTGCGCCGGTGGCGGTGACGACGTGGGAATAAGCGGGATTGTTGTGAAGGCCGCTGGGACGGAGATGGTCGAGCTTGGGCATTGGCTTGCTCCCGGAGGTTTAAACGTTGAGAGCAAGCGTAGCCGCAGAGTGCGACAAGGGCTAGACGTCTCGTCCTCAATTACAGGGCTTGCTGTCCTTCACGTCGAACTTGCCCATCGCGCCTGAAATCACGAAATCGTTGTAATCGAGCACGAGCTGGCGGGAGACGCCGTTTTCGTAGAGCTCGAACGCCATCGCGTAGACCGGCGTCTGCTCGCCTTCCTTCTGCTGGGCCTCGCGATCGAAATAGCTGACGGTGACGGGCCAGCGCTTGAGCGACTTCATGTGCTCGTCCGACGTCGATGCATCGGGCGAGGCGGTGCGGTCGGCAGGGATCGGCTGGCCGATCACGGTCAGGGTATTGTAGACCTTCTGGCCGTCGTCTGAGCCGTCATAGACGGAGAGCTCGAGCAGAGACTTGCCGTCCTTGGCGGCGGCGATGATGCGCTGGATCTGCTCGGTCGGGAACACGATCTTGCCGTCGAGGGTGAAGCTCTTCGGCGACGGCAGCTTCAGCTTGACGTTGATATGGTCGCCGTCGCGCTCGGCCGAACCGTCGACACGGCCGGCGTCGGCCTCGTTCATTCGCGTCTCGATCTTGAAGCGGTAGCTTTTGCCCGCGGCGTCCTCCCAGGAATTGGAGCGGAGGTCGCTCAGCGTGATCTTGCCCTCGCCGCTGTCGAGCTCGGACACCTGCCGGAATTCGGAGGTGTAGCCCTCGCACGAGCTTCCGGTGAAGTTGTAGAGGATGCGCCCGCGCGCGCTGTTGACCGAATTGGAGCGCGATTTGACGAGGCTGAGGTCATAGAGCGCCTGATGCGCGAGGAACGGACCGCTGGCCGCCTGCGCTCCGCCGCTGGAGCCGAAGGCGGCCGCCGCGAGCGCCATCACACCGAGCGAAGTCCGGAAAAGGTGCACCATGTCTGTTCCTTGGGGAAAGCGCAGATTCGACAGTTTAGTGACCGTTCCATTGCGTCGCAACTGAGGCGGTCTCACGTAAAGTTGCGGCTCGCCCGCTGAACCTCCTGCCCTGCCTCAACAAAATGCATCCCCCTCCGGTTGCTTGCATGTGGCGGCACGATGGGCGAAACAGGGCCCGCCCGGCCGCCAATGCACGCGCCCGGGCGGATGATTTTCTGGACAACGAGGTCGAACATGGCGGGCACGGTCGAGCAGAAACTGGCGGAACAGGGCATCAAGCTGCACGAGGCTCCGACTCCCGTGGCCAACTATGTCCCGTTCGTGCGCACCGGCAATTTGCTGTTCGTTTCCGGCCAGGTCTGCTTCGCCCCTGACGGCAAGCTGATCGCCAAGGGCAAGCTGGGCGCCGGCGTCTCCATCGAAGAGGGTGCCGCGGCGGCGCGCGGCTGCGCGGTCAATTTGCTGGCCCAGGTCAAGGCGGCCCTTGGCGATCTCGACAAGGTCGTGCGCGTGGTGCGCCTCGGTGGCTTCATCAACTCGGAGCCGGACTTCCTGGACGGGCCGAAGGTGCTCAACGGCGCCTCCGACCTGATGGTCGCCGCGTTCGGTGACAAGGGCCGCCACGCCCGAACCACGGTCGGCGTCGCCTCGCTGCCCGCGGATGCGGCGGTCGAGGTCGAAGGCGTGTTCGAGGTCGCCTGACGCGCATGCGCGCTCCGGATTGGCTGACAGCCCGGCCGGTCGCCCATCGCGGCCTGCACGACATTTCCCGCGGCATCGTCGAGAACATGCCCGGCGCGGTGCAGGCTGCCGTCGCCGGCAATTTCTCGATCGAGGTCGACATCCAGCTCTCCGCCGACGGCGAGGCGATGGTGCACCACGACCATGCCCTGGGCCGCCTCACCGAGGCCACCGGCGAGGTGGTGTCGAAGACAGCCGCGGAACTGAGGGCCGTCAAATTCAGGGATACGAGCGAGCGAATGATGTCGCTCTCCGACCTCTGCGCCGTGGTCGCCGGCCGCGTGCCGCTGGTGATCGAGGTCAAGAGCCATTTTGACGGCGACCGCAAGCTGGTGACGCGAATGGCCGAGGTGCTGGCGTCCTATCAGGGCCCCGCCGTCGGCATGTCGTTCGACCCCGACCAGGTGCTGGCGCTGCGCCAGTTGCTGCCGTCCCGCCCGCGCGGCATCGTCGCCCAGCGGAGCTATGAGGACGAGTACTGGGCCACCCTGACCCAGGCGCAGCGCGACAGCATGCTGTACCTGCGCCACGGCTTCCAGTCCCAGCCCCACTTCGTCGCCTTCAAGGTCGACCACCTCCCGGCGCCAGCCCCCTGGATCGCCCGCAACGTCTTCGGCTGCGCCCTGCTTGGCTGGACCGTCCGCACCCCGGAGCAGCGGACGCGGGTCGGGCAGTACGCGGACCAGATGATTTTTGAGGGGTTCGTGCCGTAGGGCCTGACGTTACCGCCCTCTTGAAGTCGCTGCTGCAATGCACGATCTTGGGCGCGATGGGATCATCTGAAATCACGCTCGAGGCCGTACCTTCCATTGCCGAGGTGTCTCCTGAGGATTGGGACGACTGCGCCAATCCAGGCGGCCGGTGCAATGGGGATAGCAACGGAACCTCACCCGCCCCTTCAGGCGATTCGGCCGCCCTCTTAGGACCCTCCTATAACCCATTCGTCTCGCACGCGTTTCTTTCGGCTGTTGAGAAATCGGGTTCAGCCACGATCCGCACCGGCTGGGGACCGCGGCACCTCGTGGCCAAGATCGATGGCCGCGTCGCGGGCGTCGTGCCCTGCTATCTGAAATCGCACTCGCAAGGCGAATACGTTTTCGACCGCGGTTGGGCGGATGCCTATGAGCGCGCCGGCGGGCGCTACTATCCGAAGCTTCAGGTCTCGGTTCCCTTCACCCCGGCCACGGGGCCGCGGCTGCTGGTGCGCGGTGGCGTCGACCGCGAGCGCATCACCGAGGCGCTGGCGAGCGGGCTCGTGGCGCTGTGCGGTGTCAGCAAGGCTTCCTCGGTGCACGTCACCTTCGCACTTGAGGCGGAGTGGAAGCTGCTCGCCGAGCACGGCTTCCTCCAGCGGACCGACCAGCAGTTCCACTGGCACAATGAGGGCTTTGCGAGCTTCGACGACTTCCTCGCCACGCTGAATTCGCGCCACCGCAAGTCGATCAAGCGCGAGCGCCGCGATGCGCTCGCGTCCGGCATCACCATCCACTGGCTCACCGGCAAGGACATCACCGAGGATGCCTGGGACGCCTTCTTCGAGTTCTACATGGAGACCGGCTCGCGCAAATGGGGCCGCCCGTATCTTACGCGCGAATTCTTCTCGCTGATCGGCGAGACCATGAGCGACGACGTGCTGCTGGTTATGGCGCGCCGCAACGATCGCTGGATCGCGGGCGCGATCAACTTCATCGGCTCGGACACGCTGTTCGGCCGCAACTGGGGCGCGGTCGAGCATCATCCCTTCCTGCACTTCGAGGTCTGCTACTATCAGGCGATCGACTTCGCCATCAAACGCGGCTTGAGGTATGTCGAGGCCGGCGCGCAGGGCGAGCACAAGATCGCGCGCGGCTACCTGCCGCGAACCACCTACTCCGCCCACTTCATCGCCGATACGGGCCTGCGCCGCGCCATCGACGACTACCTCAAGCGGGAGCGTGCCTATGTCGCCGAGGCCGGACGCGAGCTCGCCGAGCTCGGCCCGTTCCGCAAAGGCATCGACGAGGCGCCTTGACGGCTCACCATGGCTGGTGACAGTAAGCGCGAAATTTTGAGGGAGCCGCCGCCATGACCGCCTACGACACCAATAACATCTTCGCAAAAATTCTGCGCGGCGAATTTCCCTGCCACAAGGTCTATGAGGACGAGCATGTGCTGGCCTTCCTCGACATCATGCCGCGGGTGCCTGGCCATACGCTGGTGATCCCGAAGGCCCCTGCCCGCAACATCCTCGACATCAAGCCGGACGACTACGCCCATGTCGCCCGCGGCGCGCACAAGATCGCCGCAGCCGCAATGAAGGCATTCAAAGCCGACGGCATCACCGTGCAGCAGTTCAACGAGCCGGCCGGCGGACAGGTGGTATTTCACCTCCACATGCACGTGATGCCGCGCCATGACGGCGTCGCGATGCTGCCGCCGGCCAGCCGAAAGGAAGACGTCAAGGTTCTGGAAGAGAATGCGACCAAGCTGATCGCGGCGCTGAAGAGCTGATCGTCATTCCGGGCGCGCAGAGCGCGAGCCCGGAATCCATCTCACCACCGTCTCTGCCGCCCGATAGATTCTCAGATGCGCAATTGCGCATCATAGCTCGCGCCAAGAGGCGCGCCCCAGAATGACGGACTACTCCGACTGAAAATCCCCGGCCTGCGGCGCCGCCAGTGGCGTGAACTCGCAGCGGTCGGGCTTGATGTCGATCAGCGGCGTGTTGTCGATGCAATCGAGCCCGCGCACGAGGATGGCGTTTCCCTCGATGCCGACCAGCTTCACGATCGAGGTGCCGATCGGATTGGGCCGAACCGGGGAGCGCAGCGAAAAGGTGCCGCGGGTCTTCTCGTTGTTCTTCGGACTCTGCAGCACGATGTCGCGGCGCGAGCGGTCGAGCCAGTACAGCACCTCGAGATTGCCGTAGAAGTCGACGCCCTTGATGGCCGGCAAGAACGGCTCGAAGATCTCGAGGCGGCAGATCGGTCCGTCGGCGCGGCCCTGCCGCGGCGTCTCCAGGCGCGAGGTCCAGGGCGTGCGGATACGACCGATGAAGACCAGGCCGGCATCCTGCGTCGGCGGCAGCTCGATGGCGACCTCGCCCTCGCGGAGCTCGTTTTCGCGAACCATATTTCCAGTTCCTCAGCTATTCGGAAGCGGTTTTAGCCCAACCACCACGTGCCGGCCAGCATGAACACTTCGCCCGTCATCACGCCCGCGAAGATCGAGCGGCGGGTCAACAGGAAGACGACGAGGCCGGCGGCGACCGCGCCATAGCGCAGGACGTCCGGCACGCTGGCGAGCGCCCCTGGCGGCTCGACCACGATCTGGGCGATGACGCCGGCCAGGATGGCGGTGGCGACCGCCCTCACCCAGACCAGCAGCTCGGAGCCTTCGTCGATGCCGCCGCCGAACCACAGGCCCAGCATGCGCCAGATCTGGTTGGGAACGACGCCGGCGACGAACAGCACAGCCAGCGCGTGCCAGTCACCGATGAGCTGGGCAAAACTCATGCGCGCACCACCCGCCACCAATGGACGCCATAGGCGATCGTCCCCGCGACGAGGCCGCTGACGAGGATGTCGAGGCCGGAGTTCATCTTCGCCGCCAGCGGATAAAGCAGGACTCCGAGCGCGAGGGCCACGACATCGGCAACCTCGCGGCTATTGCGCGCGGTCGAGAACAGGAAGGACAGCGGCGTCAGCAACAGGATCGCGGCGCCCAGCGTCTGCGTGAGATTGGCGGCAAGGAAATAGCCGACCGTGTTGGCGGTAAGGCACACCGAGACCAGGCCGCAACCGAGCCCATGGACGAAAGCGATGCGCCGCTCGCGCGGCACCTGCGGCAGGAAGCGGTGGCACTCGACCCACAACGTCACCGCCGTGAGATGCGCGGCGAACACGAGCTCGCGCCGTCTCGTCGTCGGCGTGCGCATCAGGGGCAGCACCGAGACCACCATCGGAAACAGGCGGATGGCGCTGACGGTGACCGCAATTGCCGACTGGATGACGGTCGCGCCCGAGCCGAGCGTGGTGATCAGGATGATCTGCGCCGGACCTGCCCAGACGAACAGCGTCGAGCAGAGCGCCCAAAGCAGGCTGAAATGCGTGTCGTGGGCGAGCGCGCCGATGCCGAGATACGTCACGAACAGCACGACGGTGAGGATCGTCTGCGTGATCGAGCGCAACCCCCACGCAAAGGCGCGCCAGGGACTATGCCATTGAGGAGAATCGAGCGGAGGAAGCGCCACGAGACGGCCAGCTTGGTTGCAGAATCGTCCCTGCATAACGGGCAATGCGGTGGCCAGCGTCAAGAAAGCGCGCGGCGGGGCTGGCATGCACGACGACTTACCCGCTCACACCCCTGTTCTTCAGCACGAAGCAGGCGCCGCCGGCCTTGCGGATGCGGTTGCAGAGATCATCCGCCTCGCTGCGCGTGTCGGCGCCGATGCGCACCTGGTAGAAGGCGCGCGTGCCGCGGCTGCGCACCACCGAACTCAGCAGGCTCGGATCACGCTCGCCGATCACCGAGCTCAACCGTGTTACGGCGCGGGAATACATCGCCAGTGCCCGGTTGCGGTCGAACCCGGCGGCGAGCTGAACGCCCCAGACCTTTGCGGCAGCCAGCTCCACATGCTGCTCGAGCTCGGCAACGAAGGCATTCGGTGCACGCTTCAACAGCGCCATCAGATCGCGGCAGCTCGTTGGCGGCGAACTCGGCGGCCCCTTGCCGGTGCTGCCTGCCTTCGCCCACGCGTCGACGCTCGTGCCCGTGATGGCGAAGACATAGTTGCGGGTCTGCTCCGGCATCGGACCGGTGCCCGCAAGCCATTCCTGCACCCGCCGCGGCCCGGCATTGTAGGCGGCGGCGGCAAGGCCGAGATTGCCGAACTGGTTGCGCAGCTCGCTCAGGAATTCGGCCGACTTCGGCAGCGCCTGCACCGGGTTGAACGGATTGAGCAGCCCGCGCTCGCTCGCTGTGCCCGGCATGAACTGCGCGATCCCCTGCGCATGCTCGCCGCTGCGCGTCATGGGGCCCACCGCATCGGCCTGGAAACGGCTTTCCTGCCAGATCACGCGGGCGAAGAATTCCAGCGGCAAATTGGCATCGCGCGCGGCCGCCTCGACGATCAGGCAGATCGACTCCCGCGTGTCGCTCTCGCGCGCATCAGGCCTCGCGGGAGGCACCGCGAGTTCTTCGACGCTTGGGATGGCGACACCCGTCTTGGCAGGCGAGCTGTCCCACGCCGCGGCCCGCAACGTCGAGACCAGCAGCGCGGCAACGACAAGTGATGCAAATCGCGCCAGCACTGCCCAAGCATCGCTGTGGCGCGCGCCGGCGCGCCATGCGACAAGATGATCTGCCATGCTGTGGCACCGTGCCATGTTTCGACGAGCTGCCAATCTATGCTGCCTGACCTGCTTCTCCCAATGCGATTCCCCGCCAAACGGATCCACGCGATCCTTGCCCTCACCGCGCTCCTGCTGTCCGCCGTCCCGGCCGCCGCCCAAGTCAGCTGGCGGATGACCACGGAATACCCGCAAAACAACATTTCCGGGATCGGGCTCACCACTTTCGCCGAACGGGTCGCCACGCGCACAAACGGTTTCGTGACCGTGGCCAACGCTTTCGACAACGAGCTCAAGATCAACTCGGGCGCGATGCCCCGCGCGGCGACGGACGGCCGCATCGCCGGTGGCGATGCTTTCGCGGGCGCGCTCTCGGGCCTTGATCCTGTGCTCGCACTTTCCACCCTGCCCTTCCTGGTGCAATCGGTCGACGTCGCACGCGCCACCAATCTGCGGGCGCGCCCGCTCTACGAGAAGGCGCTCGCAGCGCGCGGCCTCAAGCTGCTTTATGTGACGATCTGGCCGGCAACGGGTCTCTGGTCCGAGCACGCGCTCGCAAACGCCGACGACCTGCCGAAACTCAACTTGCGGGCTTACGACGCCAACTCCAGCGAGGTCATGCGCGCGGCCGGCGCGAATGCGCAATTCCTGCCCATGGACGCGGCGCTCGCCGGCCTCAGGGAGCATCGGTTGAATGCGTTCCTCACCTCCGGCGACGGCGGCGCAGGACGCAAGCTCTGGGATTTCCTGCCCTATTTCACGGCCATCAATTACGCGATGCCGGTCTCGATCGCCTTTGTCCGCAGCGACGCCTTTGCCGAGCTGTCCGAACCGATGCAGCGCGAGGTGCTGGCCGCGGCCGCCGAGACCGAGCAGAGCCAGTTCGCGCTGCTCGCCCATCGCACCGCCGAGAACTACGCGCGCATGCGAGACAATGGCGTCCGCATCGCCGAACCAGCGCCCGCCTCGCTCATCGCCGCACTTCAGTCAGCTGCAACCAGCGCCCTCTCCACCTGGGAAGCGCAGGCGGGCGCGGACGCCACGGCGATCGTCGAGTGGGCGAGACAGCAATAGCGCGGGCCGGCGGCACGCTGCGGAAATGCTCGGCCACCCCGCCTTCGCCCGCTTCGCTCCTATGCCGAGGCGGGATTCTCCGCGCTGATCGCACGGTCGAGGGCATCGATCAGCGTTTGGAGCTCGACGAATTTGTTCCGTGCCCGCTCGGCCTTTTCACGATCAAAGGGAGCGGCCAGCACCTTCGCATGCACGTCCCTGTCCTCGATCATGCGATCGCGGGCCTGCTTCAATGTGTCAAGTCGCTGGTTCATCTGTGCTCCTCTGCCAATATCTGCCCAACCGCAAGCGATGACTCAGTCGAATCCAGACGGAAGCTCGCCCTTTCGGAAGAACACCGTCGGCTCATCGTCATAGTCACCCATTTCGGCATCACCGCTGGACGAGAACGCGACCACACCGAGCTTGCTCAAGGCCAGTCGCTCCGCCGTCCGCAGCGCTCCGCTTTCCGACTTGCAGACGATGGGAGAGTCCGGCTTTAGATTGCCGCCCTTGCCCGCATTGAACGCCTGCACGACGTAGGTTGTTTCGCGAACCATGACGGCTTCCCTGACATGCCAGTAGACGGAGCAAAAGTGCGTACGCGGCACTCAGCGTTGCATCGACTCGATGAGGGCGGAGATCCTGATCGTTGCGAAACTGGAGAAAGTGTCCGACACCGCATAGGGCAGGATGATCTGGTCCTTATGCCGCATCGCTCCGCAGGTATAGACGACGTTGGGGACGTACCCTTCGCGCTCGGACGGTTCAGGTCGGAGCAGCGGTTCCGCCGAACGAGCCAGCACCTTCGATGGGTCGCGCTTGTCGAGCAGCGCCGCTCCGATGGAATATTTGCGGACCGGGCCGACACCGTGCGTCAGCAGCAGCCAGCCTTCGTCTAGTTCTATGGGCGATCCACAATTCCCGATCTGGACGAACTCCCAGGGAAATTGCGGTTTCAGAAGCGGGACCCCGCCGCCTTCCCACGTGTAGAGGTCGTCCGAATAGAGCAGGTACAGGTTCTCATTGTCTTGTCGCGCGATCATGGCATACCGGCCGTCGATCTTGCGCGGGAAGAGCGCCATGCCCTTGTTGTGTGACGCAGCCCCGCGCAAGGGCATCAGTCGAAACGACATGAAGTCGCTGGTCTCGATCAATTCGGACCGGATCGCGCGTCCACTGTAAGCCGTATAGGTGGCGTAGTAGGTCTGCCGATCCCCGTCGCTGAATTTGACAAAGCGCACATCCTCGATGCCGTTCGATTGGGATTCCGTCACGGGAAAGATGACGCGCTCGCTGAGATCTTCCTCGGGCCTGAACACCAATTCCACACGGTCGCCGTCCGGCCCGGATACGCGACGGGTAATCCGGGGAACCGAGGCAAGGCGCGCCGTCGGATCGACGGCCAGGCTTCCATCAGCCGCAATCGTTCCGGTTCGAAACGTCAGCGACGACACATGCCCCTCCCCGATAGCGCGAAGACTGAGGATGAAGCGCAAGCCTCCCGTTGGTGCCCCGGATTGATCGGGATGCGGGACGATGCTGGGGTTGAACAAGGCAGAGGCTTCGAACGAATATTCACTGAGGAAATAGGCGCCGACCAGCTGACGCTGGGCCTTCGAGAAGAGGCCATGCGTTGCGAAAGCATCCTCCATTTCATCCGCGCGAGCCTCAAACCTCTCCAGGAGGTTACGATGTCGTCCCTCGAAATTGTCGAGGACATCCGCAAGCTGGACCGCGACGGCTTCCGAACTGAGCGCGAGAACCCGGTCGACAATATGATTTGCCCGCATCTTGTCGGTCGGATTCAGATCGCGGGGTTCGGTTGCCGGCTTGAAGGGCCGCACGATAACGCGCGCGGGATCTGGGCGCAGATGAAGCCCGTGCCGATTCAGGAAAGAAGCTTGTGACACGGTATCCTCGGCTTGCTCATTGAGAAGATCAGGTTCAGGCGCCCACGGCGCGCAAGGCCGTGGGCCTGGTCAGGCTCGGGTTGACGCGCGCAAGCTGGCGCATCTCCGCGAGCCCGAGCAGATAGCAAACAACCGACTCGCCCCCGCGGTTTTCGTTGGCGCGGTCAGGATGCAGACCATCCCGGCAACTGCCAGTGAGCGGATCGACCAGCGCCACGGAGAGCTCGTTGCTGCCGAGGAACCAGGCGAAGGCCCGCGTTGCCATGGCTTTCCATTCGGCATCGCCGTCGGCGCGCCACGCGGTGAGGCAGGCGGCGATCGTTGCCGTTGCCTCCACGGGCTGTTGATCAAACGCACGCGGACGTTGCCGTAGCTCGCCGAAGCCGGCGGTGCCGACCGGCCGGAAATGGCCTGCCGCGGTGGTCTGCTGCGTCATGAGCCAGCGCAGGGACCTCAATCCGGCATCGAGATATCGAGGCGTTTTCATCGCCACACCCGTGAGGATCAAGGCCTGCGGCAATCGCGCGTTGTCGTAGGCCAGCCCTTCCTCGAACCACACCCAGTCCGGCGTCTCGACCGACGCCAGGCAAGCCATCAACCTGTCGGCAAGCGCATGCCGGATCTCCCTGGCGTTGAGATCGTCCGGAGCTACGGCACAATAGGCGTCCAAACCGAGCAGCATGAACGCCCACGCGCGAGGTGAACGAAAGCTCGCCGCGATCGACAATGCCTGGACGAACAAGGCAGCGGCCCACAGCCGCCGGGCCGGGCTCGCGTCTCTGCGTGCAACCTCGCCCAAGGCCCATAGCGTTCGTCCGTGACTGTCTTCGGAGCCCCTGTCTTCAAGCCAGGTTCGATTGAACCCCATGAAGTTGCGAAATTGCCTGGTGTCCGGATTCCACGCGTGCTGTACGAAGGCCGCAAACCGGCTCGTCAAGACTTCTGACAGCGGCTGCTCGCCCGGACCGTTGAGAGCGCAGGCCAGCAGCAGCGCTCTCGCGTTGTCGTCGACGCAATAGCCGTGTGCGCGATCCGGAACCGAGAAAACCGCGTGCTGGAACAGGCCGACATCATCGCACATCGACAGGAAATGGCCGATCTGCATGTCGGGCGGCGCCGGACTACGTGGCTCCGGCGCATTCATGTCGGAGCGCGCGAAGATCTTCAACCGATGGCCTTGCCGCGCATTTTCGAAGACGGACACGTAGCGCTCGGCCACCCGCTCCCATGTCATCATCCGGCTCGCCGCATAGGCGCGCCGGGACATCGCCTTCCGCCGGTCGCCGTCGGTCAGCAGGTTCGCGATTTCGTTGCCGATCGCCGCGGAATCGCCGAACGGCACCAGGATGCCGCACCCGTCGGCAAGCAGCTCGCGTGCGTGCCAGTACGGGGTCGATACGACCGGTTTGCCCAGTCCGAAACTGTAGGCCAGTGTTCCCGAGGTCATCTGGGCCTCGTTGAGATAGGGTGTGACGTAGACGTCGCACATCGAGATGAATTCTAGCAGCGTGGCCAGATCGGCGAACCGATCGAAGAACACCACGTGGTCCTCAATGCCGAGCTCGCGCACCCGCGCGATCAGGCTCTCACGATAGGCCTCGCCCTGGTTTCGGACCAGATTGGGGTGCGTTGCGCCGAGCACGACGTATACCGCATTCTTGCAGCGCTCCAGAATCGACGGCATCGCGTCGATCATGACTTCGATGCCCTTGTTCGGTGACAACAGACCGAATGTCAGGATGACCGATTTTTGCTCAAATCCAAGCTTGGCTTTCGCTGCATCGGGCTCGGCGAAGGCAACATCGGGAATGCCGTGGGCGATCACCTCGATCTTGTCGTCACGCACCAGATAGACGTCACGCAGCAGTTCGCGGCCCTTATGGGCCATCACCACGACCTTCGACGATGCCTCGACGATGCGCTCCATGACCGTGCGTTGCGCAGGTGTCGGATCGGCCAGCACCGTATGAAACGTCGTAACCACCGGCATCGTCAGGCGGGACAACAGCACCAGGATATGGGCTCCGGCTTCACCACCAAAGATCCCGAACTCGTGCTGCAAGCACACGGTATCGAACCGGCCGGCATTGAGGAAATCCGCGGCCCGCATGTAATCTTCGATATTGCCATCCTTGATCTGGAACGCGACAGCCGGAGGATAGTCATAGGCTTGACCACGATCGGTCATTGCAACGATGCAAGTCTCGAGATCATGGCGCGAAATCGATATCGCGTTCTTCAGGTCGGTCGTATAGGTCGCAATTCCGCACCGGCGAGGCAGCGAGTTGCCAATGACGGCGATACGGCGGAGCGGCGTCATGTCGGCACCTCGATGATTTGGCTTGATGTCGCAGAGTGCACGGCTCAGCAACCGCGGCAGATATTCTTCAGCTTCGCGGCGGTTCTGACCTCTTCCGCAACGAACGGGTCCTTGTAGGCAGCCCGCGCTGCGTCGCTTTCGACAGCAGTGGGTTGCTTCGCCTTTGGTGGAAACGCAGCATCGTAACAGGCGAGCCGTCCACTCGTGCTTTCGATGATGCGGCAGTCCGGCTCTTTCGCGACAGCACTTTGCGCAAATGTGCCAAGCGCCAATACGACAATGAGCATCTTCATGGAGTTATCTTTCCTCGCGGAGGGCCGGAGCGCGGTCGTTGACGCCCGCGCGCGCCTCATGCCTCGAACTGGTCGAACTCGTCAGACAGCAGAATCCGCCCCTGCGGGGTGCAAATCCGCACGTCGATATAGCCTTCCTGCAGCAGCTCTCTCGCCTTCTTCAGGGCAGCGGCCGTCGTGGTGCGGCCCAAGCTGACGTAACCGCTTTGATCGCGTCCGCTCACAAGGTATTGCAGCTGCGTCTTATCCACGCAGGAGCGCCGCAGCGGCCACCAGGAGCAATAGAAACAGCGGAACGATCACCGGCGGCACGATCCAGTCGGCCAGGCGAAATCGAGGCATGCGCGCTCCTCCTCAGTCGGCGGGAGCGTGAGTGACCCTCAGTCACCGATGGATGCCATTGGAAGGGCGGTGATCGCTGGACCCTACGCCCAAGCGCCGCCAATAGCGAGCTTTTAAAGCGGAGCACCGCATCAGCGAGGCAGATTTCGCCCTGCCAACCGTTGCACGTTGCCTTGGCCTGCGGCCTCGTTTAGGTCAAGCAACCAACGGTAATATCAACACGGGCACGACCGGCATGGTGACAATCTATTTCGATCTCGACGGCACGCTGACCAACCCGAAATCCGGGATCACCCGCTCGATCCAGTACGCACTGGAACGACTCAGCCTCGCAGTGCCGAGCGAGGACGATCTGACCTGGTGCATCGGCCCGCCGCTCCACGCCAGCCTGCAGAAGCTAACCGGCAGCGCGGAACTCGCCGATCGAGCGCTGCTGCTCTATCGCGAGCGTTTCGGTGATATAGGCCTGTTCGAGAACGAGGCCTATGCCGGCATCATGGACACACTGACGACGCTTGCCGCGACCACGCCGCGCATGTTCGTGGCGACCAGCAAGCCCGCGGTCTACGCTACCCGCATCGTGGAGCATTTCGGCCTGAAATCGTATTTCGAGCGGGTGTTCGGCTCCGAGCTCGACGGCACACGCGTCGACAAGCGCGACCTGCTGCGTTACGCGCTCGACGAGGCCAAGGTCGATCCGAGTTGCGCGATCATGATCGGCGACCGCAGCCATGACGTTGTCGGCGCCCGCGCCAACGGCATGACCGCCATCGGCGTGCTCTACGGCTATGGCAGCGAGGCCGAGCTGCGCGAGGCGGGCGCGCATCACATCTGCACGGCGCATCCCGAGCTGCTTGGCCACTGCCGGGCCTGATTCATCCGGCGCCGGCGCTTTCCACCGCGGCCAGCATCCCCGTTCTCGGGTGACAGTTCAGATATTCGAAGGATTGCTCGTCCGCGGCCGCCACGGTGACCTCGTGATAGAGCCGCAGCTTGGCTGAAGGCCCGAGCGTCGACAGATATTTCATCGCCGCGCCGAAGATCTTGACATGGGTCGGATGCGACTCCGCCCAGCGTTCGAGCGCCGCGAGACTCTTCCACCAGCTCTGGCCGTAGGATTTTTCACTCGCGCGGCCGTCGGCCGAGAGGACCTGCATGTACCGATTGGCGTAGCAGCCGATGACAAGACCGTCGTCGCGCAGAAAGTCCATGCCCTCGCGCAGCACCGGTTCGACGTCGTCGAGATAGAGCTTTCGTTCCGAGGCCTCGGTGTCGCTCCAATCCTGCCCGGAGCGGATCAGACAGAGATTGTCATGCGCCTTCACGCGCAGGCGGGCGCCGTCGCGGATCAGCTCCGGTACGCCGCCGGGCGTCATCGGATCGCTCTGCGACAACGGGATGCGATCACGCATGCCACCCCAATAGGCGTGCTCCTGCACTTCGCCGCTCATGCCGTCGGCAATGACGGCGACGCCCTCGGGCCTTCCGAGCGAGGAGAACAGCGTCTCGTGTCGCGCCACGACAGGACGCAACACTTCGATGAAGGTGCCAATCCCCTCGCGGCCCTTACCTGTCCACGCTTCACGCAACGGCTCGAACCAGGCGTCGAAACGCGTGATGTCGTCCCAATAAGCAGCCGAGACGACATTCGTGTATCCGGCCTGATCGACGTAGTGGGCGCGGTCCCAATGCGTGGGGCCTCCCTCGCCTGCAAACCGTTCGCCAATTTCCGCAAGCGCCTCCATCGCAGCCGCCGGAGCCACGTTGCGATACTGGACGCCGAAATAGGCCATGACGACCCGGACAACCCCCGGCTTGTAACGCGCCACGAAGGACGGATATGGCGGCTGGTAATCGTCCGGCACGCGCTTGTGGCGCGTGCGCTGGGTCTCGAGATGCAGAGGAATTGCGGATTCCATGATCGTTCCCTCCCCTCGATCTCGACGATCAATTCGCCGCCGCGGCGATGTCCGCAGGCTCGACGCTGTCGACGGGCAGTGCAAACTGCTCGACGCGTTGGTATCGCTTCTTGTTGAGCAGCAGCCGCGTCACATCGGGCCGCGAATAGTGCCCGGCGGGATCGGCGGCGTTCTTGGCGACGCCGATGGCGCCAAGATCAATCTCGGCCATCAGAAGCCCCTCCTGGTCCGGCGCCAGCTTGTCGCCGATCTGGCTGCCGTCGGGACCGTAGATCGCGGCGAACCCGCCGCCCACATGCAGCAGCGCGTTCTTGTCGGGCCGGTCGCAGAGCTCGTCGATCATGGCCTGTGATACCGTCGCGCAAGGCGCGAGCACGAAGCAGGAGCCCTCGACCGCGTAGACGCGCGAGGCGGCGTTGTTCACCTCGGCGCCGAGCGCCGGCGCAAACGGATCGTAGAGCGAAAAGCTCGGCCAGGCCGCGACGTGCACCTGCTCGTTCTGGGCGTACATCGCATATTTTGAAAGCGGCTGAAGATGCTCCCAGCAGCACAGCGCGCCGATGCGGCCGATGTCGGCCCTGGCGTGGACGGCGAGATCGCTGCCGTCGCCTTCGCCATAAACCGTGCGCTCGGCGTGGGTCGGCCGCAGCTTGCGGCGCATTGCGATGCTTTCGCCGTCCGGGCCGATCAGCCATTGTGCGAGATAGAGGCTGCCACCGTCCCGCTCGGAGAGGCCGAGCACGGCCGTCAGTTTCGCCTTCCGAACGGCGTCGCGCAGCCGCTCGGCCTGCGGGCTGTCATAGGACAGCGAATTGTCAAAATAGCGCTGCACAAAGCCGCGGCCGATCGCCCAGGCCGGCGAGTCCATCCAGATGTGCCAGGGATAACCGGGGATGAAGGCTTCGGGAAAGGCGATCAGCTTGGCGCCCTTTTCGGCCGCTTCCCGGATCAGCGCGATCGACTTGTCGATCGAGGCGTCGAGGTCGAGCCAGGCCGGCGCCGCTTGCACCACCGCCACCTTGTATTTCGGATGTTCGACGCCCATTGCCGCCTCCTTTGCCGGTTGATCCGAGATCACGTCCGATGCAATCTATTTGGCGAACCGCGTGGCCGGGCGCTCGACCGCAGCGGAACAAAAACTCGACTGGAAGGGATCGCCGCCCCGGTACGAAACTTGCCACCGGGATGCCGGATCCGCGCTCATATGCCGTTTTGCAGGATGTGAAAGGGAGGCTGTCCAGATGCCAATCCAGTTCACCACGGACGACAGTCGCGGCCACCGCCGGCTTGCGCTCTGGCAGGATATCGTCTGCGACGTCTTCGTCGGACTCGACTGCAAGTCCGACCTCGGCAGCGCCTTCCGCGGCTCGGTCACGCAGGCAGCCCTCGGCAAGGCAGTGTGCTCCGACGTCTGCTCCGATCGCCAGCACGTCTTCCGCACGCCCTCGCGCATCGCACGCTCGGACCAGGACTATGTCCTGATCGCGCTCGGCAATCGCGGTGACGGCGGCGTCGTGCAGGACGGCCGCGAGACCGTGATCCATCCCGGCCAGTTCGCGCTTTACGACACGACGCGTCCCTATGAGCTGAAGTTCAACGACAGCTTCACGCAGACGATCTTCAAGGTACCCCGCGAGATGCTGCAGCGCCGGCTCGGCGGCACCGAGATGCTGACCGCGATCTCGTTCGGCGCCGACGCCCCGCTCGAACGCCTCGCCTGTGATTTCATCTTCAGGCTCTGCCAGAGCGCGGACCGGCTCGCGCCGGACCATGCCGATGCGCTGTCGGAACAGGCCGTTGACCTGCTGGCGATGGCGCTCAGCGAGCGGCTCGGCAAGACGCCGCTGCCATCATCGACCCACCGCTCCGCCCTGCTCTACCGGCTCAAGGCCCATATCCGGGCTCACCTCGCCGATCCCGACCTCGCGCTGGCGCAGGCCGCGGCAGCGCTCGGCATCTCGCCGCGCTATGTGAACGATCTCCTCGCCGACGAGGACATCTCGTTCCAGCGCTACGTTCTCGGCGAACGTCTCGCCCAATGCCGGCGCGACCTCGCTTCGCCCGTGCTCGCCCACCGCCATGTCAGCGAGATCGCCTTTGCCTGGGGCTTCAACGACCTCTCGCATTTCGGCCGCGTCTTCCGCGAGCATTTCGGGATGTCGCCGCGCGACTTCCGGCAGAGCCTGCGGCACTGACGCGGCCGACGCCGCAATTCCGGCGCGGGCGCGTCCTGCTCCGAGCAGAGCCGCCATGTGTGCGCGCAATGGTACGAAGCGCATGCTTGCACTACCATCCGCTGCCAGGGCCGCACCGATCAATCAGCAGCCAGTCGAGGAGCATATCGATGGAATACCGACGCTTGGGCCGGTCAGGCCTCATGGTGCCCGCCTTGAGCCTTGGCACTGGCACGTTCGGCGGCGTCGGCCGCCTCGCGGCGTGGGGCACAACCGACGCGACCGAGGCGCGGCGCCTTCTGGATATCTGCCTCGATGCCGGCGTGTCGATGTTCGACACCGCTGACGTCTATTCGCTCGGCGAGTCCGAGCGCGTGCTGGGCGAGGCCATCAAGGGCCGCCGCGACAAGGTCTTGGTCTCGACCAAGGCCACCTTTCGCTTCGGTGACGGGCCCAACGACATTGGCTCGTCGCGGCAGCATCTGCTCGCGGCCATCGACGGTTCGCTGAGCCGGCTCGGCACCGATTACATCGATCTGTTTCAGCTCCACGGCTTCGACGCCTTCACCCCGCCCGAAGAGGTACTCGCAACCCTCGATGTGCTCGTGCGAGCCGGCAAGATCCGCTATGTCGGCGTTTCCAATTTTTCGGGCTGGCACCTGATGAAGTCGCTCGGCGTCGCCGACAAGCACGGCTTCCCGCGCTACGTCGCCAACCAGACCTACTATTCATTGATCGGGCGCGACTATGAATGGGAGTTGATGCCGCTCGGCCTCGACCAGGGGATCGGCGCGGTGGTCTGGTCACCGCTCGGCTGGGGGCGCCTCACCGGCAAGATCCGCCGCGACCAGCCGAAGCCGGACATCAGCCGCCTGCCCAAGACCGCCGAGTTCGGCCCGCCCGTGCCCGACGAGCACGTCTATCGCGTCGTCGATGCAATCGACGAGGTCGCGAAGGAAACCGGCAAGAGCGTCTCGCAGATTGCGCTCAACTGGCTGCTCCAGCGTCCGACCGTCTCGACGTTGATCATCGGCGCGCGCAACGAGACGCAGCTTCGCGAAAATCTCGGCGCGGTCGGCTGGTCGCTGACCAAAGACCAGATCGCAAGGCTCGATGCCGCCAGCAAGGTCACGCTGCCCTATCCTTACTGGCACCAGCGCACGACCTTCACCGACCGCAATCCTCCGGCGGTGTAGCAACGCGGCGCGGCGCGGCCCGGCGCGCGATGCCGGCCTCGTCCAGAGGTGTCTTGACCTTGAGCTGCATCAAACGGTCGCCCGCCGGCCGTGTCACGTTGCGTGCTTCGCGAGGCTCCCGATGCGCCGATTTGCAATGAAGGCCCTGTTCACGGCCCTCAACCTCAGCCAGGCCGAGAGAGATCGGATCAATTGGGATCGCCTCATCCTGGTTTTTTCCACCTTGGTGACCATCGGGCTGCTCGTGCTTTACGCCTATGGCAAGGCAACTTTGCGCTGGTGAGATGAAGCCGTTCGCGTTCGCGCCTCTGATCGTCTTGTTGTGGGGTTCGTTTGCCCACGCCCTGGATGCCGAGCAGCGGCACAGCCAAAGTCTCCTGGAGCAGATGTGCTCGCGGTGTCATGCCGTCGGCCCCACCGGCGGGAGCCCCAACAAGCTTGCACCGCCGTTCCGCCATCTGGGCGAGAACAAGCTCTACGATCCCGACTTCGTGCAACGTCTTCAGGACGGCTACAGCAGCATTCATCGCTCCATGCCGACGTTCCGCTTCGACCGGGAGAGCGCCGAGGCCGTCGCCAGCTACCTCAAGGCAATCCAAACAAAAAAGCACTAGCCTCCTCCGCGGGCGGGCCTGCAAAGACACCACACAGGCTCCTGCCGCCAGGAGCACTGCGTCGGGCACTGGAACCGTCCGGATCCTGCCGGGTTGCGATCCATCCTGCAATTTCCTAATTCGGGGATGCATCACGGCTCGAATCAAGCGCGCCTCCATCATGTCGTCCGCCCCTATCGAGCATGCCGACGGCCTGCCGCAACCCCTGCGTAACCAGGCGGTCCTGACCATTGCGCTCGGCATCATCATGGCGGTGGTCGACAGCGCCATCGCCAACGTGGCGCTGCCGACGATCGCGGCCGACCTCGACGCGAGCCCGGCCTTCTCGATCTGGATCGTCAACGGCTATCAGCTCGCGATCACCATCTCGCTGCTGCCGCTGGCCTCACTCGGCGAGATCGTCGGCTACCGCCGCGTCTATCTGGTCGGGCTGGTGCTGTTCACGATTGCATCCGCCTTCTGCGCACTGGCGGATACGCTGCCGTTGCTGACGATCGCGCGCATTATCCAGGGCTTTGGCGCGGCCGGCATCATGAGCGTCAACGCTGCGCTGGTGCGCTTCACCTATCCGCGCAGCCAGCTTGGCCGCGGCATCGGGCTCAACGCGCTCGTCGTCGCCTTCTCGGCCGCGGTGGGCCCGACGCTCGCCGCTGGCATCCTCGCGTTCGGAAGCTGGCCCTGGCTATTCGCCATCAACGTCCCGCTCGGCGTGGTGACGCTGGTGCTGGGCCTGCGCAGCCTGCCTCACACGACACCCGCCGGGCGTTCCTTCGACTGGCAGAGCGCGGGGCTGTCGGCGATCACCTTTGGCGTCGGGATCGCGGCCGTGGACAGCGTCGGCCATGGCGAGGCCGTGATCACCTGCCTCGTTCAATTCGCAATCGCCATCGTCGCAGGCGCGCTGCTGATTTACCGCGAAACCCACATGACCTCGCCCCTGCTGCCGGTCGATCTGCTGCGCATCCCGGTCTTTGCGCTGTCGATCGCGACCTCAATCGCCTCGTTCTGCGGGCAGATGCTGGCCTTCGTCTCGATCCCCTTCTATCTCCAGAGTCGCTTCGGCTATTCGGCGGTGCATATGGGCCTGTTGATCACGCCGTGGCCGATCGCGGTGGCGTTCGCGGCACCGCTGGCCGGCCGCCTGGTCGAGCATTATCCGGCCGGCCTGCTCGGCGGCATCGGGCTCAACGCGCTCGTCGTCGCCTTC
>LNAP01002022.1_pt1 | contig 20595 bp, 21 predicted proteins | sample 602601 | NCBI WGS metagenome assembly LNAP01 (sample SAMN02440304, study PRJNA202911) | soil metagenome | biome: Subtropical and temperate rainforests or woodlands; isolation source: soil samples (1 kg each in a 20% v/v slurry with milli Q water) were... ...
GGCGGGGCCTGCGCTGTCTCGGGTGAAGGCACCGACCCTGCAGATCGTCGGCGCACAGGACCCGGTGGTGTTCGGCCTGAATTGCCAGAGCAGTCGTGCCCTGCAGTGTGAGCAGCGCCTGGAAGTCGTGGCTGGCGCCACGCATCTGTTTGAAGAGCCCGGTGCCCTCGAGGAAGTCGCCAGGCTTGCTGGCGACTGGTTTGAGAAGTATCTGCACGCCCCCCCTCCATAGAAGGGGCTGGCATTCGTTGACCGGCCTCACACACCGAACGGAAAGGTTTCGTCTTCCGGTTCCAGCTCCTGGCTTTTCGGCAGTGGCAGCGCCGTTACCGGTTTCGTTTGCTCGATCCAGATCATGGCGTCGAACTGTTCGGCCAGCACCGCTTCGAAGTAGTGACTGCCACGCTCGCTCTCGGGGCGATAAATCACACCGATGGCTCGCTCCAGCAAGGGTTTGGAAAGGGCTCGACGCAGTTCTTTTCGCTGTGGATCGCGCCAGTCGGTCAATGACGCGGCGACGCCGGCCTTGAGGAACTGATACTCCCAACTGTCCGGGCGCGACGGCCGGATATCCTTGATCAACAGGTCGCCATCCCAGTCATCGGCCGCAGCCACCTGGCCACGATCAGTGCCCATGCCGATCAGGACGACCTCTCGCCCGAAGGCACTGCGGCACAGTTGACCGATATTGAACTGGCCCTTCCAGCCCATCTCCGTGGCTGCCGCATTGCCGATATGGGAGTTGTGCGCCCAGACCACGGCCTTGGCTTGCGGGCCTCGGTGTTCAAGCAGCGTGCGCAGCGTATCGAACATATGTCGGTCGCGCAGGTTCCAGGAGGCCGTCGAACCTCGATAAATCGCGCGGTAGTACTGTTCCGCCGCCAGCACCACCCGGGCGTTTTGCGCCGCATCGAAGAACGCCTCGTCGTCCTTGATAAGCCCGGCCAGTTGCTCGGCCAGCAGACTGTTGAGCTGTTCGACCACTGACTGCTCACACGGCATCAGGCCACCGCGCTCGACGAAGTGACCGTAGCGCGCCGGATCATCCTGCCAGGGCGTCAAACAGCCATAGCGCTGGCGAGCTTCACGGGCCAGTTGCGGGTCGACCCGGTCCAGATAGCTCAGGACTTCATGAATGGAGTTGCGCAAACTGTAAACGTCCAGGCCACGGAATTCGACGCGGCGCTGCGGGGCGTGCTGGTGGTTGAATTGGTGCAGCCAGTGGGCGAATCCCTTCACTTCGGTGTTGCGCCACATCCAGGTCGGGAATCGGCTGAAGATATGGCGCTTCCAGGCCGAGTGTGCCAACCCGCGCACGTAACGGTCGACATGGCCTGCGTCCGGCCAGTCGGCTTCAACGGCAACGATATTGAACCCGTGCTGCTCGATCAGCCTTCGGGTGATCGCTGCACGGGCTTGATAGAAGTCGCTGGTGCCATGACTGGCCTCGCCGATCATCACCACACGCGCCTCCGCGTAGCGGTCGAACATTTCACCGAAAGCGGGCGAATCCAGCTCCGGCAGGGGCTCGGCGTATTGGCGCAAGAGCGGGGTAATGGCGGCCTGGTCAATGTGCGCAGGCAAGCCGTACAGACTATCGAGCATGTCTTGGGAAGGGGTGTTCATGACGGTCATCCCCATCAGGATGGATTACCCGACGTGCAGCATCACGTCGACTGCCAGGAGCACAGGCGGAGGCGTTTCATTCAACGTCTCAGGCTTGTGCCGCCTCAGCCATCATTCCTACGCCTGCAGACCGTCGCCCGCTTGAGTTTTATCAATAAGGTGCCGCCTGCAGTCATTGCGCCTGGCTGGAAAAAACGACGCGCTCGATGCCCGTTCGCTGACCGAACTCAAACGAGTTCTGCAACTTGTTCCAGCTGCCGCTGGTTGACGCTCGGGACGAACTCGCCTGCATCGACTAGTCCTCTTATCCATGGCGTTGACAACAAAAAGCCCCTTGCCGGTTTCCCGACAAGGGGCAGGCTGGTCCGGACTCAATCGGCTTTGATCGGCACGACTTTCTCGGCCTTCATGGCTTCGGGCTTTTTCGGTAGCGAGATGCTCAGCACGCCTTTGCTGAAACTGGCTTCGATCTTATCGGCGTCGACACCTTTGGGCAGGTTGAACACCCGCTCGAAGGAGCCGTAGTGACGCTCGCTGAGGTGATAGCCTTTTCTTTTCTCTTCCTTGTCCTCTTTCTTTTCTCCCTTGATGATCAGGCAGCCGTTGGACAGCTTGAGCTCGATGTTCTTCTGATCCATGCCCGGCAGTTCGGCGGAGATCTCGAAGCTCTTGTCTTTCTCGGTAATGTCCACGGCGGGCAGGCCATGGCCGATCAGCTCGCGCCGCCAGAGCGGCTCGACATCGAACAGCCCGCGGCTGAAGGGCGACAGGCCAGAGCCGCGGTTGAAATCTTCGAACAGGTGATCGACCTGCTGCCGCAGTTTTTCCAGGGGCCGCCAGAGGTCTGTCGTCAGCGATGGCTGACGGGCCTTGTCTTCGCTGGTCACTGGCATTTTTTTCACGGAACTGCTCATTTTTCACTACTCCTCTTGGGTAAAGGGCAGGTTGCGAACGCTAAGTGTCAATTTCTGCGTAAATGCCCGGTTCGTGTTTGATTTAGGTCAGAAGCCGGAAAGCATTTCGTCGCCCCAGCCGTCCTGCCGGATCGTTTCGCCACCTTCAGATTCCGTTAAGAAACACCACCGATACTCCTCCCGAACTTAACCAGGGAGGCATCCATCCATGCCCGATCACGACTGGCACATCCCTCTGCCTCTGCACTTCGGCCAAGCCGAAGCGCCGCCGATGTGCCTTGCCAGGGCCTTGCCGGGCGAACCTCAGCGTCCGCTCCTCGAAGCCTTTATCCAGCGCCGTTTCCGCAAGGCCCACGGTGCCGACATCCGTCATTTCATGCCGCAGCTGTTTGGCATGCGCAACAACGCATCGGGTGAACTCTGTGCCGTGGCCGGTGTGCGCCTGGCAAGCCACGAGCAGCTGTTCCTGGAGCGCTATCTGGACGATCCGATCGAGCCGCTGATCAGCGCAGCAGCCGATCGCGCCGTGGACCGGGCGGGCATCGTCGAGGTCGGCAACCTGGCCGCCAGCGATACGGGCAGTGCACGGCTGAGCATCATCGCCATGACCTACCTGCTGGCCATGGGGGACCTGGAATGGGTGGCGTTCACCGGCAACATCGGGCTGGTGAACAGCTTTCATCGCCTGGGCCTGAAACCCGTGACCCTCTGTGCCGCCGACCCACAGCGGCTGGGCGATGAGCGACACAGCTGGGGCAGCTATTACGAGAGCAAGCCTTGGGTGCACGTTGGCAACATTCGCGCCGGTTTCATTCATCTACGCAACATCGGGATGTTCGATCGCCTTGGGTTGCCGTCGTCTTTTGCAGAGGTCAGCCATGTCGCCTGAAAGGGAGCGCTTCAAGCAGGTTCTGCGTGACCATGCCGAGCACAGGCCCAATGCCATTGCCTTGTGGGGCGATCACCTGAAGCTGGACTACGCCACGCTGTACGCACAAGTGATGCAGCGCCAGCAGCGTTTGCGCGACGAAGGCGCCAAGGTGGTTGCCCTGGCCCTGGACAATGGCGTCGAAGCCATGCTCTGGGACCTGGCCGTGCTGTTCGAAGGCCTGACGTGCGTGCTATTGCCGCCGTTCTTCAGCCCGGCCCAGCGCGCCCATTGCCTGGAACAGAGCCAGGCAGGCTGGGTGATTGCCGAACCGGAACTGGACGCCGAGCTGGAAACGGCCGGCTACGAGCAGGCCGCAACCTTCTGGCGTCGCACCTTCAGTGGCCCGGGCCGGATGTTCGAAGGCACCGCCAAACTGACCTTCACCTCGGGCACCACCGGCACTCCCAAAGGCGTGTGCCTGAGCGCCGAGAGCATTCTGCGGGTGGCTCGCGAGCTGGATCAGGCCAGCAAACCGGCGGATCCGCAGCACCACCTTGCGCTTCTGCCGCTGGCGATCCTGTTGGAAAACCTCGTCTGTTATGCCGCCTTGTATGCCGGCGTGACCCTGAGCCTGCCCAGCCAGAAAACCCTGGGCATCCAGGGTGCCAGTGGCGTTGATGTACCGCGCCTGCTCGGTTGCCTGGCCAGCCGTGCACCGCAGAGCCTGATCCTGGTGCCGCAGCTGTTGCAGGTACTGGTCGGCGCCGCCGAACACAAAGCCTTCAACCCCGGCACGCTGCGTTTTGCCGCGGTGGGCGGGGCACGGGTTTCTGCAGCGCTGCTGCAGCGTGCGCAACGCGTCGGCCTGCCGGTCTATGAAGGTTATGGCCTGTCCGAATGCGCATCGGTGGTCTGCCTTAACCGGCCGGAGGCAAACCGCCCCGGCAGTGTCGGCCAGCCGCTGCCCCATGTGCAGGTCCGCCTGGGCGAAGACGGCGAAGTGCTGATCAAGGGGGCGACCTTGCTCGGCTACCTGGGCGAACCGCCGCACACCGATCAATGGTGGCCCAGCGGCGATCTCGGCGAGTTCGACCCCGATGGCTTTCTTTACCTCAAGGGGCGCAAGAAGCATCAGTTCGTCACCAGTTTCGGGCGCAACGTGAACCCGGAATGGGTCGAGGCCGAATTGACCCAGCGCCGCCATATCGCCCAGGCGTTCGTCTATGGCGAAGCCATGCCGCGCAACCATGCGCTGCTCTGGCCCCATCGCCCGGACTGCAGCGACGATGAACTGGCCGCCGCCGTGAACGAGGCCAACGAGGCCTTGCCCGATTACGCCCAGGTCCACCACTGGGCCCGGCTGGATCAACCCTTCACCTTTGCCAATGGCCTGCTGACCGCCAATGGCCGGCCGCGTCGCGACGCCATCGTCGAGCGTTACCGGGCGCAACTGACCGAATCCCTACCTTGCGAGGAATCCGCATCATGAGTTTTTTTGACCGCCTGCAAGAAGCTACCCACCAGGAACGTAACGAGCTGTTCAACCTGCCGATCATTCTCGACGCCCTGCAGGGCCAGGTCAGCCTGGAAAGCTACCGGGCCTTCCTGGCGCAGGCCTATTACCACGTGCGCCACACCGTGCCCTTGATGATGGCCTGCGGTGCACGCCTGCCGCTGCGCCTGGAGTGGCTGCGCAAAGCGGTGTGCGAGTACATCGAGGATGAATACGGCCATGAACAATGGGTGCTCGATGACATCGAGGCCTGCGGCGGCGACAGGGACGAGGTGCGCAACGGTCGTCCCTCCTTGCCAATCGAATTGATGGTCAGCTTTCTCTACGACCTGATTGCCCGGGACAATCCGGTGGGGCTGTTCGGCATGGTCAATGTGCTCGAGGGCACCAGCATTGCCCTGGCCACCCATGCCGCTGGCAGCATTCGCCAGCGCCTGGGCTTGCCGGAAACGGCCTTCAGCTACCTCAGCTCCCATGGCTCGCTGGATGTCGAGCACATGCAGACTTACCGCCGGCTGATGAACACCCTCGACGATCCGGCCGACCAGGCTGCGGTCATTCATGCGTCCAAGGTGGTCTACAGGCTTTACACCGACATGTTCCGCGGCTTGCCCCGCGGCGGGGAGGCGCTGCATGCGCCTGTCTGACGCTCGCGTAGTACTCACCGGGGCCAGCGGCGGCATTGGCCTGGCGATCGCCGGCGCCCTGTGCGCCAGTGGCGCCAAGGTCCTGGCGGTGGCGCGCCGGCGCGACCCCCTGGAGCCTTTGCTCGCCCGTTATCCCGGCCAGTTGTGCTGGGTGGCGGCGGACCTGACCTTCCTCGCCGACCGGCGCAAAGTGCTGACTGCCGCGCAGGCCATGGGCGGCATCAACCTGCTGATCAATGCCGCCGGGGTCAATCACTTCGCCATGCTCGAACAGCTCGATGACAGCGACATCAATGCGATGCTGGCGGTGAACATCGGCGCGCCGGTCTGCCTGACCAAGACCTTGCTGCCACTGCTCAAGCAAGCCGAGAGCGCGATGGTGGTGAACGTCGGCTCGACCTACGGTTCCATCGGCTACCCCGGTTATGCCGTTTACTGCGCCACCAAGTTTGCCTTGCGCGGGTTTTCCGAAGCCCTGCGCCGGGAGCTGGCAGACACCCGGGTCGGTGTTCTGTATGTCGCGCCACGTGCTACCCACACCAGCATGAACAGCCCGGCGGCCCAGGCCTTGAATGACGCCCTCAAGTCCAATGTCGACGATCCGCAGACCGTCGCCTCGGCCGTGATCCACGCCATCGCCGGTGACCGCCGTGACCTGTACCTGGGCTGGCCGGAGCGCTTTTTCATGCGCCTCAACAGCCTGCTGCCCAATCTGGTGGACCGCGGCCTGCGCAAGCAGCTGCCGTTGATCCGTCGCCTGAGCCAGAAACCTGATAACGAGCATCTCAAACCATGAAAAAACTCATCATTGGTCTGCTGCTGGGGGCCTTGGGCCAGAGCGTCTGGGCGCTGGAGCCCGCCGACCAGCAACGCCTGAACGGTATCCAGCAACGCTGGGCACAGATTCAATACGAACTCCCGGAAGAGCAGCGCAGCGCCGCGTTCGAACAACTGGCCAGCCAGACCTGCGCGTTCACCCAGGAGCGTCGATCGCTGGCCGAAGCCTGGATCTGGTCCGGCATCGTCACCAGCAGCTGGGCCGGCGCCCAGGGCGGTCTCGGCGCGCTGAGCAAGGCCAAGGCGGCGAAGGGCTACCTGGAAAAAGCCATGACCCTGGACCCCCAGGCCCTGCAAGGCTCGGCCTACACGAGCCTGGCCGCACTGTACGACCGGGTGCCGGGCTGGCCCATCGGCTTCGGTGACGCGGAAAAAGCCGAACAGTTACTCAAGCAGGCCTTGCAGGTGAACCCCAACGGCATCGACAGTCTGTACTTCTGGGGCGATCATCTCTACCGTCAAAAACGCTACGGCGAAGCCCGGGACGCGCTGCAAAAGGCCCTGCGGGCAGCCCCGAGGCCCGGCCGGGAAACCGCCGACGCCGGGCGCCGCAAGGAAATCGAGGCACTGCTGGTGGACGTGAACAAGAAACTCAACTGACAGGAGTCCGTGTGCGCTTACTACTGATTGAGGATGACGTGGCCCTCGGCGAGGGGATCCAGCATGCCCTGGAACGCGAGGGCTACACCGTCGACTGGCTGCAGGATGGGAGCAGCGCCTTGCATTCGCTGCTCAGCGAAACCTTTGACCTGGCCGTGCTCGACCTCGGCCTGCCGCGCATGGACGGCCTGGATGTGCTGCGGCGCCTGCGTGACAGTGGCTGCAACCTCCCGGTGCTGATCCTCACCGCCCGGGATGCCACGGAAGACCGTATCGCCGGGCTCGACGCCGGGGCCGACGATTACCTGATCAAGCCCTTCGACCTGGCCGAACTCAAGGCGCGCCTGCGCGCCTTGCTGCGGCGCAGCGCCGGCCGTGCCCAGATGCTGATCGAGCATGCAGGCATCAGCCTGAACCCCGGCACCCAGCAAGTCAGCTATCTGGGCGAGCCGGTGGCCCTGACCCCCAAGGAATACCAACTGCTCCACGAACTGTTGTCGCCGCCTGGCCGCGTGATCACCCGCGACCACCTGATGCAGTTGCTCTACGGCTGGAGCGAGGAGGCGGAAAGCAACACCCTGGAAGTGCATATCCACCACCTGCGCAAGAAGTTCTCCAGCCATCTGATCCGGACCGTCCGGGGCGTCGGTTACCTGGTGGAAGGGCGCCCATGACCTCCATCAGGCGTCGTACCCTGAGGTTGATCCTCGGGCTGTTGTTCCTTGGCCTGCTGATCATGACCGTGCTCAATCTGCACGACAGCAATCATGAAATAGACGAGGTCTACGACGCCCAGCTGGCGCAGAACGCTCGCCTGCTGCAAGGGATCATGCGCATGCCGATGGCCAGCAAGGAGCACGCCGAGCTGTATCAGGCGTTCAACCAGGCGCTGGGCCAGGCAGCCCCCAAAGTCGATGGCCACCCCTATGAAAGCAAGATCGCGTTCCAGGTCTGGAACGCCCAGGGCGAGCTGTTGGTCCACACCTTGAGCGCGCCGGCCTTTGCCGCGGCGTCGGCCGCGCCCGGCTTCAGTGACGTGACCGATCCAAGTAGCCATAAATGGCGGGCATTCACCCTGGATGACACGCAATACGGCCTGAAGATATGGGTCGGTGAGCGGGACGATGTGCGTGCCGACCTGGTGGATCGGATTGTTCGTCACACCGTTGTCCCTAATCTGCTTGGCGCCCTGATGCTCGCCGCGGTGATCTGGCTGGCAATCGGCTGGGGCTTGAAACCGCTGGAGGATATGGCGGCGACGCTGCGCGCGAGGCATCCCGGCTCTCTCGAACCGTTGCAGTTGATGCCACTGCCCACCGAGCTTGAGCCCATGCAGGCGGCCCTCAACCGGGTGCTGGCACAGATCCAGGAAGTCATGGGCCGTGAACGGCGTTTTATCGCTGACGCCGCCCATGAAATGCGCACGCCATTGGCGGTGCTCAGGGTGCATGCGCAGAACCTGATGGAGGAGGGGAGCGAGGAGGATCGCCGTGAATCGCTCGAGCATTTGATTGCCGGCGTGGACCGCACCACCCGGCTGGTCAATCAGTTGCTGACGATGGCTCGTATCGAGCCGCAAACGGACACTCCGGCGGCCCCCAGCATCGATCTGGCGGCGACGGTTCGCGACAGCCTGGTCCAGCTGACGCCCTGGTTGTTGGACCAGGGGCTCGAACTGGCTTTCGATGTCGACGAAGACATCGGCCGGGTCAGGGTCAATGCGGCCGCCATCGATATCGCCCTGAACAACCTGGTGACCAACGCGGCAAACTTTTCGCCACCCCACGGGCTGATCAGGGTGCGACTGGCGAAGCAACAGGATCACTACGAACTGTCCGTCGAAGACCAGGGGCCGGGAATCGATGAGGCTGAACGCGAGCGGCTCTTCGAACGTTTCTATAGCCGCGGAAACGCTCAGGGAGCAGGGTTGGGGCTGACTATCGTGCAGGCCATCGCAGCGCGCCTGGGCGGGCAGATCAGGCTGGAGAATAGCCACGCTGGCGGGCTGCGGGCGACGTTGGAGATTCGTCGCTTTTAATGCAGCCAGGGCCCACGACGCCAACCGAAGCTCGATGAGCTTCGTTGCATTGCGCAGGTACGACGAATCCGTCATGCAGGGCGGTCGGGATACTTCCTGTTGCCATCGGGTAGGCCCGTATGTTCCTGGTCATTGCCAGCGTCGCCGGGGTGATGGCCACAGCCACTGCCATGTTCAGCCCTGTCAGCGTGTCCATGTCTGCCATGCCCATGCCCACGATGCATGAAGACATGCATCAGGGGGCAGGCCAGGAGCAGCAGGAATGGCAGATACGGCACGACATGGGCCCTGTGCTCGGTGAACAGGAAATAACCGATGATGGCAAGGAAGCCTAAAAAGTACCCGTTGATACCTCTTGCGCGATGCTGGGGCACGTTATGTTGATTCATGACAGCACTCCTGAGGGAGCTGGAGGGATGGTTCTGACGCAAGACCTGTGGTTTTGCTGTGTCGCGTCGGCCATTTGGAGTGTTGAGCCGGATCGGATGTCAAGGCAGCTTCTTCCTTTTCAGTTGCCGATGCGCCTCGGCCATATCCTTGTCAAACTGGCGGACGCCGCGAAAAAGTTGCACCCCGACCAAGACCGGGCACAGCAGGAATAACCCCGCCAGGACAAACGATTGGCCCGTCAGCCCCAACAGGTAAACCACTGTTGCAATACCCACACCACTCACCAGGAGGCAGATTGCAAGAACTTCGCGCTTCATGATCCGGGCTCCTGGCTCAAGCCAATACGGGCACGTTTGAGCAGCGCGGAGTTGGCAATCACCGACAACGAGCTGAGTGCCATGGCGGCGGCAGCGATGATGGGATTGAGCAGGCCAAAGGCTGCGATGGGAATGCCGACGCTGTTGTAGATGAACGCCCAGAACAGGTTCTGTTTAATCTTGACCATGGTCGCGCGCGACAGCTTGATCGCCGTGACCACGTCACGCACATCGTTCTTGAGCAAGATGATGCCGCCGGTTTCCTTGGCGACATCCGAACCCGAGCCGATGGCGATGCCGATGTCGGCGGTGGCCAGGGCCGGCGCATCGTTGACACCATCGCCAACCATGGCCACGACCTGCCCATCGCTTTGCAATTGACGGATCACGGCGGCCTTGTCATCCGGCAAGACCTCGGCGATCACCCGCTCGATGCCGACCTGGCGCGCGACCGCTTCGGCGGTACGGTGGTTATCGCCACTCAGTAGCACGACCTTGATGCCGCTTGCCTGCAATGCCGCAACGGCTTCAGCCGCTTCGGGCTTGATGGTATCGGCCACGGCAATCACCCCGAGCAGGCGTTCATCGGCACCGACCAGCATGGAGGTCTTGCCATCGGCTTCCAGGCGGATGAGGTGCTCTTCGGCCGCTTCGGTCGAAATGCCTTGGCGGGCGCACAATCGCCGGTTGCCCAGCCAGATGTGTTGATTGTCGACACGGCCTTCGATGCCGTGGCCGGCGATCCCCTGGATGCCGGTGGCTTGCGGCAAGCGGATGCCACGATGCCGGGCGGCGCGCACTATCGCTGCGCCGAGTGGATGTTCCGAACCGGACTCCACGGCGGCGGCGAGCATCAAGACCTCGTTTTCCTGTGCGGTCCCCAGCGTGATGACTTCGGTTACATTCGGTTCGCCTCGGGTAATGGTGCCGGTTTTGTCGAACACCACCGTCCGCAGCTTTTCTGCCCGCTCCAAGACTTCGCCGCCGCGGATAAGGATGCCGTTATCGGCCCCCTTGCCCACACCGACCATTAATGCGGCCGGCGTCGCCACGCCCAGCGCGCAGGGGCAGGAAATGATCAGAACCGCGATAAAGGCCAATAATCCCTGGGCAAAGTTTCCCGCAAGGGACCAGCCGATCAGGGCCAGCATCGCGACTGCCAGCACTGCGGGCACGAAGTAGGCGGTGACCTGATCGGCCAGCCGCTGGATCTGTGCCGTGCTGGCCTGCGCCTCCTCGACCATCTTGATAATCTGCGCCAGCGCGGTGTCGGCACCGATCCTGCTCGCCTTGAAACGCAATACCCCGCTGCCATTGAGCGTGCCTCCGATCAGCGGACTGCCCGGGTGCTTGTCGACGGGCATCGACTCGCCGGTCAGCATGGACTCATCCACCGTGGACTGGCCTTCACTCACGTCGCCATCGGTAGGGATTTTTTCGCCTGGCTTGACTATCAGCAACTCGCCGGCCATGACGCTCTCGGCAGGCAGGTCGACTTCTTGCCCGTCACGCATCACATGGGCGATCGCCGGTTTGAGATCGAGCAAGCGCCGTACCGCGGCAGAGGACTTCTTCTTGATGATCTCCTCCATGTACCTGCCCAGCAGCACGAAGGCGATGATGACCGCCGACACCTCGAAATAGACGTCGCGCTCGGCCACCTTGACTGGCAGGACGTCCGGGAAGAACAACACCACGACGCTGTAGAAATAGGCGACTGAGGTGCCGAGGGCGATCAGAAAATCCATGTTGATGTTACGGGTGCGAACGGCGTTCCACGCCCCCTTGTAGAAACTCCAGCCACCGATGAACTGCACCGGTGTGACCAGCAGGAATAGCCAGATGCCCCATGTGAACCAGGGGAGCGCCGGGATCGGCACCCACGTCAGCAGCGTGGCGCCCGCCGCCAGTGCAATGAAGGCGCCTGCACGCAGCAGCGCCAAGGCCAGAACCCCGGTCAGGGCGATAGTGACCCGGGTTTTCATCGCCTTCAGTTCACGTTCTGGCGACTCGAAGGTGCGCAGGCAGGTATCGCTGCAAAAGTAATAGCGGCGCCCGCCACGTTCTCGTGACAAGGCTGTGGTCTTGTCCACCATCATTCCGCAGATCGGATCCTTCGCCATGGTTTCTGACGCGAGCGCCTGCCGATGGTGGCTGTGCTGCATGTGTGACGGGTTCATCGCGGCCTCCTGCTCGAAGCGGTTATCAGGGCCGGCCATGGAGCTTGTTGGACAGCCACGCGAACACGGTGCCGACGATTGCGCCCCACGCACTCAAGACCAGCAGCGGCCCGACGAACGTCGTCACGCTGTAGTCCCGTGGCGCCTGGAGGCGAGCAAAGTCGAGGCCATGGAACAAGGCACTGAGAAAAGCGACACCCTGCGCCGGCCACAGCGCATAGAGCAGCGCACAAAGGGTGTAGGAAATGGCCATGGTCAGGGCCAGAGAAATGCCGGTTTTCCAGGGAGCGTTCATGACTGTTCTCCTGGGCCCGGAGGGGCACCAGTAGGGGGGCTGTGAGGGGTTGTCCAGGGCAGGAATGCCGGCGTCTGTTGCGAGTAAGTGCGGTAGGTATCGCCGAAATGCGCAAGCATCTCCTGTTCTTCCCGCTTCGCCAGCCTGGCGTAGACCACCAGGAGGATTGGAAACATCACCAGGGTGATCAAGGTAGGCCACTGCAACAGAAAGCCGAACATGATCAGCACGAAGCCGACGTACTGCGGGTGACGGATCCGCGCATAGGGCCCGTCGAGGGCCAGTTGCCCGGTACTTTGGGCCGTGTAGAGCACGCGCCAGGCGGCCGCCAATAACCAGAAGCCGCCGGCGATCAGCAAGTTGCTGAGAATGTGGAATGGCCCCCAGTGCGGATTGACCTTCCAGCCCATGACCATTTCCAGCAAATGCCCGGCATCGTGCGAAAGGAAGTCGATGCCAGGGAAGTTGCGCGTGAGCCAGGGCATCAGCAGGTAGATCGTCAGCGGAAACCCGTACATTTCGCTAAACAGCGCCACCAGGAACGCCGAGAACATGCCAAAGGAGCGCCAATCGCGGTTCGTCCTGGGCCGGGTGAAGCTGAAGGCGAACAAGATGAACACTAATGAATTGATAATGACCAGCGACCAGAGGCCGTAGGCCGGTTCAGCATGATTCATGGTTGGCGCTCCTCACTTGCCAGGTGTGTTTGCCGTTCATGCCTTTACTGATGATCGCCGTGGCGTGGGGCATGAACAGCTGCACAAGTGGGCAGTCAGTGTCGGCTCGGCCAGTGACTTCGCCTTGCCGGATTCTTGGCGACACACATCAGGTTCATTTCTTCATTGGCATATCCATCATCGACGACTGTTGCTCCATCATCTGCATCATCATGTCCATCATGCCTTTGCCTGCGCCGTCCTTGGCTCCGGACATCCCCATGCACCCCATGGAGCTCTGCTCCTTGCTCATCATGGCCATGCCGTTCTTCAGCGCTTTCATGCCTTCCTGCAGGGCGGCCTGGCGCTCGGCAGGCGTTTTAGCCGCCGCGGCCTTGTCATGGGCAGCCTGCATTTTCTCCATCTGCTCGGTCATGGCGTCAGTCATGGCCGTTGGCGCCGGTGCCGTGCTCTGGATTGCTCCGCCTGGAGCATCGGCCGGGTGATGCGCGTCCTCGGCAGAGGCCATGAGTGCTCCGCCAGCCAAGACGGCAGTCAGGACGAATGTTGAATGTTTATGCATGATGAACTCCTGAGTTCGTGGGGGAATAAGCAGGAATGACAGAGGCACGAAAAGCGGCGCAGCAGAACGGAGCGACCCGTGCTCTGCCAGTTTGAAAACAGGGGGGCTAATCGTTGAAGCGGACGAAAGCCAGGCGGGCCGGTTCTTTCGGCGGGGCAGGGCGCTTCAGTGCAAGGGCGGCAAAGGAGAAATCCTTCACGGGATCGAGCACCAGTATGACTGCCGCAGTTAACAGCAAGAGGGCGGCCCACTGGAGGGCGTCCAATGCTGGATGCTGCAATGCAGGTTTTATCGCCGTGACAGTGTCCTCACAGCTTTGCAGGCAACCACTGGCGTGGAGGGCATGATCATCCGCCACCTGCTGCTCGGCATAATGTGGCGCGGCTATCTCGTGATTCGGTTGCACCAGGCAACCCTGGATGGCCATCACGCCCATGGCTAACACCCACACCACGAGGGTGAGGTGCAACAGGCGTTGGCGATGACGGCGGAACCAGGACATGAAGTACAACCTCGACTGATGGTGTCGTATTGATTTCAGTCTAGCCAGCAAGGCAATGGAGAGTTTGATCAAAATCAAACTTCAGTAACAGGGTGTGCGCGATCGACCGAAGAATACCCGCGGTTTCTGAAGCGCGAGATTGCAGCGATCTGTGTTGAAGGCCAGTGCAGGCATATTCAGTTGGCATCGAAGCGCTTCGCCCATTGCTGCTCGCGGGCATGATTCACCAGCAGGTCTACGAAGACACGCGTCTTGGCCGGCAGCAGCTTCTGGCCAGCGAAGTACAGTGAGATAGGCCCCGCGTCGACATGCCAGCCCGGCAGTATCCGTTCAAGGGCGCCACTTTCCAGCGGGCCAAGCACATCGGGAATCGCCAGCAGCGCGACCCCCAATCCCATGAGAGCGCTCTGGCAAAGTGCTTGAGGGTCGTTGACCAACAACCGTGGGCGCAATTCCAGTGCCGCCCGCTGCTCCTTGGGGCCTTGAAGTGTCCAACTGCGGACCTTGCCGCTTTGTAGCGAGCGCATGGCCAGATGCTCGAGGTCATTCAACTGCTCAGGACGACGTACAAGAGGGTGCCTGGACAGGTAGTCCGGCGCGGCTACGAGAACCAGATGCGCCGGCGCCAGATCCCTGGCGACCACTCCGGGCGAAAGTTCGATCCCACCTCCGATGGCAACGTCAAATCCATCGGCGATAAGTTCCACCTGGCGATTGTCGAAGTGCCACTCAGGAACCACGGCCGGATATCGCTTCATGAACTGCGGCATCAACGGCAGCAGGTAGTCACGGCCAAAAGCGGGTGCCGCGGAAATACGCAGCACTCCAGCCGGTTCTCCGGCGTGACGGGTCACATCGGCAATCGCAGCCTGGACAGTCTCCAGCCCACCCTCGAGATTGCCGAGAAAGCGCTCCCCAGCCTCGGTCAGGGCCAGTCGGCGCGTACTGCGTTGAAACAGCCGTACCCCCAGGTTGGCCTCCAGTTGGGCGACATTCCTGCTCACTGCAGCGGGCGTGATACCCAGGCGCCGTGCGGCGGCAGAGAAACTGCCTGCCTCTGCGCTGCGAACAAAGGATTGCAGATTGGCCAGGGTCTCCATGATCGATACCTTCAAGTAAACGTTGAAAGTGATTCTAGCCACTCCCTACTACTTGATGAAAAAAGAAAAGCGTTTCATAGCCTCACCAACCACCACCTGAGGCTCACGCCATGAACCCTGCAATTCTTCCTCTCTCTGGCAAGATCGCCATCGTCACCGGCGGCTCACGCAGCATTGGGGCGGCCATTGCCAAACGCCTGGCCGCAGACGGCGCCTCTGTCGCCATCACTTACAACGCCTCGCCAGACCGTGCCGCGGCCCTGGTCGAGGAGATCGCCTCCGCCGGCGGTCGAGCTGTCGCGTTGGCTGCCGACGCTGGAAACCCCGAGGCTGTACGCGCAGCCGTGCAGCAAGTCGCCACGTTATTCGGCAAGGTCGATATCCTGGTCAACAACGCCGGTATCAGTGTCCTGGGGGCTCCTGAAGACATTGCTTTCGAAGACTTCCAGCGCATCCTTGCGGTGAATGTCACCGGTGTCTTTGTGGCCACCCAGGAGGCGCTCAAGCATATGGGGCAGGGTGGGCGGATCATTCATATCGGCAGCTCGATGGTGCAGTACGCCGCTTTCGCCACAGCCTGCGCCTACACCCTGACCAAGGGGGCCGTGGCGGGCTTCAGCCGAGGCCTGGTGCGAGACCTGGGACCACGCGGTATTACCGTGAATACCGTTCACCCCGGGCCGACCGATAGCGACATGAACCCCGCCGATGGTCCGGTGGCCGACTTCGTCCGTCCCAATATCGCCGTGGGACGTTACGGAGAAGGCCAGGACATCGCCAGCGCAGTGGCCTATCTGGCCAGCCCCGAGGCCAGTTTCGTCACGGGTGCCGAGTTGCTGATCGATGGCGGCTTTACCGCCTGAGGAGCCCGTCATGAGCATAAGCATCATTGGTGCCGGGGCCATTGGCAGTGCCATCGCCAGGTTACTGACGCAGGCCGGCCTGGAAGTCAGCATCGCCAATAGCCGTGGCCCCGAAAGCCTTGCGTCGTTGATCGCCGATCTGGGGCCCAAGGCTCGAGCCGTTACGACTGCACAAGCTGCCTTGGCAGACCTGGTCTTCCTGGCGGTGAACTGGTCGAAGATCCCATCGGCACTTGTTGGCCTGGGGCCATGGGAAGGACGGGTTGTGGTGGATACCAACAATCCGATTGAGGCGCCGCTGTTCACCCCCTTTGACCTGGGAGGCAAACCTTCGACCCAGGTCGTGGCGCACAGGCTGCCCGGGGCGCGTGTGGTCAAGGCATTCAACCATCTACCGCCGCATCTGCTGGCCACCCCGAACGCCGAAGGGGGCAAGCGCGTGTTGTTCATCTCTGGCGAGCATGCGGACGCCAAGCAACAGGTCATCGAGCTGATCAGGCAATTGGGGTTCCATGGCGTCGACTTGGGTGACTTGCAGCAAGGGCAACTGGCGCAGTTTCCCGGAGGGCCTTTGCCGGCGCTCAACCTGGTCAAACATGGCTAACGAGTAGGTTCAAGGAATCCCTGGGATCAGGCCACGGACGCCTTTTGCTCGCGGGCCTGCTTGGCGCTTGAAATGTCGACGGCGCGGGGCAGGGCGACGCCGTTCTTGGCGGCGAGGATCTCGGCCATGACGCTCACGGCGATCTCGGCGGGTGTCTTGCTGCCGATGTAGATCCCGATCGGGCCGTGCAGGCGCTGGAGCGAGGCTTCGCTCTCGCCGAAGTGCTCGATCAGGCGTTCGCGGCGCAGCTGGCTGTTGCGCCGCGAACCGATCGCGCCGATGTAGAAGGCCGGGCTGTGCAGTGCCTCGAGCAGGGCCAGGTCATCGAGCTTGGGGTCATGGCTGACGGCGACGATGCAACTGCGCAGGTCCGGGGCGAAGGCCCGGACCACATCGTCCGGCATGCCGAGCAACTGCTCCACGCCCGCCACGTTCCAGCCGCCGATATATTCCGGCCGGGGATCGCAGACCGCGACCCGGAAGCCGTTGAACAGCGCCATGGTCGCCAGGTATTCGGCCAGCGCGCCGGCCCCGATCAGCAGCAGGCGGTAGCCGGGGCCCAGGGTGTTGACCATCTGCTGGCCATCGAAGAAGAACTGTTCCGGCGCCGTGCTGGTGGCCAGGGCCACCTGGCCGGTGCCCAGGTCCAGGCTGCGGCGCACCAGCTTGCCGGCGTTGAGCTGCGCCAGCAGTTGTCCGAGGGCGGGCCTCGATGGGGTGAATTCGAGGATCAGTTCCAGGGTGCCGCCACAGGGCAGGCCAAAACGGTGGGCCTCGTCAGCGCTGATGCCGTAGCGCACCACCTGCGGCGGACCGTCCGGCAGGGCGTTGCCACTGTAGGCGCTGGTGTAGCGGTGGATCAGGTCGTCCTCGATACAGCCTCCCGAGACGCTGCCGACCACCCGACCATCGCCGCGCAGGGCCATCATCGAACCCACGGGGCGGGGCGAGGAGCCCCAGGTGCGGGCCACGGTGGCGAGCAGGACGCGATGGCCGGCCTGGAGCCAGTCATGGGCGGTACTCAGGACCAGTAGATCGATGCTTTCCATGGGGGCCTCTGTTGTTCATGCAAGGGGCTGCTGGCAAACCCGGTCCTGGTGGAGAGGGATCGCCTGCAAGCCCCCGCTTTCAGCGCATGTGCAGGATGATCGGGCTGCTGCTGGCCGGGTCGGTATGCCCGCGCAGCTTGCCGACCGCTTGCGCATCGACCGCGCCACCCTGGTTGCCCCAGGTGCCGCGCACGAAGGTCAGGACCTCGGCGATTTCCCGGTCCGACAACTGCTCGCGAAAGGCCGGCATGCGGTAGGCATCCGGCACACCGGCGGCGACCACGCGCTGCGAGCCGTTGAGGGTGATGTTGATCGCCGATGCGTTCTCCTTGGCCAGGGCTGAAGTGGCTCCCGCCAAAGGCGGCATCCACTCGGCCTGGCCCTGGCCGTCCAGGCCGTGGCAAGAGGCGCAGCGGGTCACGTAGGTGTGGGCTCCGGGGCTGTCCAGGCGGGCGGCGGACACCGCCTGGTACTGCCAGGGCGTGCCGTCGCGCTGCGGATCGCCGGGCAGCGACTTGAGGTAGCGGGCGATCGCGGCCAGGTCCTCGTCGGCCATGAACTGGGTGGAGTTGTTGAACGCCTCGGTCATCGAGCCGTAGACCACCGCATGCTTGTTGCGCCCGGTCTTGAGGAACTGCACGATCTCCGGTTCGCTCCAGCGCCCCAATCCGCTGTTGGCGTCCTGGCGCAGGCTCGGTGCGTACCAGCCGTCGAGCAGGGCGCCGGCGAGGAACGGCGCGCCGGACTCGTCCAGGGCCTTCTCGTTGAACGCCAGACCACGCGGGGTGTGACAGCTGCCGCAGTGACCCGGCCCCTGGACGATATAGGCGCCGCGGTTCCACAGCGCATCCTCGGCAGGCTTGGCCGCGTAAGGCGTGGTCGGAGCGAACAGGCCGTTCCACAGCGCAATGGGCCAGCGCATATTGAGCGGCCAGGGAATATCGCTGGGGACGTTGGGCTGGCTGGCCGGTTGCACGCCTTTCATGAAGAACGCGTACAGCGCGCGCATGTCATCGTCGCTGAGCTTGACGTAGGACGGGTAGGGCATGGCCGGGTAGAGCCGCCGGCCGCCCGGCGCGACGCCCTGGCGCACGGCGCGGTCGAAGTCGGCCAGGCTGTAGGCACCGATGCCGGTGTCCCGGTCGGGGGTGACGTTGGTGGCATGGATGGCCCCCAGCGGCGTGGCCATCTCCAGGCCGCCGGCGAAGGGCGCCTTGCCCGGCAGGCTGTGGCAGGCCACGCAGTCGCTGACCCGGGCGACATATTCGCCGCGGCTCACCAGGGCGGGGTCGAAGCTGGCTGCCGCGGCCTGTTCCTGCTCGAAGGGCGAGGCGGGCTGGCGGGTCACATACCAGGCCAGCAGGCCTGCCGCGACCAGGCACGGCAAGGCCAGCCAGCCTGCGGTTCTTGCGAATCGGCGGTTATTCATGGGCAGTCCTTGTCGTTAGCTGAAGGTGTATCGGCTCAATGGCAGGCTACGGATGCGCTGGCCGGTCAGCCGCGCTACCGCGTTGGCCACTGCCGGCGCCACCGCGGGGAGCGGGGGCTCGCCGATGCCGCCCATCTTTTCGCCACTCTCGACAATCCGCACATGCACCCGCGCCATGCGTGAAGGCGGCAGGATCGGGTACAGGTCGTAGTTGCGCGCCCGTGGTTTGCCGTCGACGTAGACCGCTTCTTCCACCAACGCCTGGGACAACCCCAGGGCCACGGCGCCATTGACCTGGGCCTCGACGATCGCCGGGTTGACGATGCTGCCCGGGTCGATGGCCTGCCAGATGTCGTGGACCTTGACCTGGCCGCCTTCGATCGACACCTCGGCGATCACCGCCGTGTACGAGCCGAATGGCGAGGCCATGGCCACGCCGCGGGCGCGTCGAGTGCCGTCCTCGGCGGTGAACGGGCCACGCTTCCAGCCGCCGGACAGTTCGCCCACCGCCTGCAACAGCGTGGTCAGGCGCGGGTTGTCGCGCAGCAGGTGCTGGCGGAGCTCGTAGGGGTCGCGGCCACCTTTGTCCGCCAGTTCGTCGAGGAAGGCTTCGTAGAAGAAGTCGTTGAGCGAGTTGCCCACCGAACGCCAGTAGCCGAGCATCACCGGCCCTTTGACGTAGATCTGCGCGATGCGCTTGTTGGCAATCGCGTAGGACTTGCCCGACAGCCCTTCGAGAGCCGAGGGGTCGAGTTTTTCGCCCTGCTTGCCGGCGATGGCTTCGGTGGGGCCTTCGGTGGCGCTCACCGCTTCGATCGCCACCGGCAGGCCTTCGGCGTCCAGCGCGGCGCGGAACTTGACCACGGCAACCGGGCGCAGCGCATCGCGCACGAACTCTTCCTCACGGCTCCAGATCAGCTTGACCGGACGGCCGACGGCCTTGGCCAGGGCGATGGCCTGCGGGTAGGGATTGGCCGAGTCATAGAGAAAATGCCGGCCGAAAAAACCGCCCAGCAGCGGCGAGTGCAGGGTGATCTGCGAAGCAGCAAGGCCGGTGCGCCTGGCGATGTCGTCACGGAACATGTCCGGTGCCTGGTTGGGCAGCCAGACCTCCAGCGAGCCATCGGGGTTGTAGCGCGCCAGGGCCGAAGGCGGCTCCAGCTGGGCGTGGTTGAGGTACTGGTTGTGATAGGTGGCTTCGACCCGGGTCTTGGCGCTGGCCAGGGCGGCGGCCACGTCGCCTTCGTTCTCGTCGTCGCGGGCCGGGCCTTGCTGGGCGGCGAGAAAATCGCGGAACGCATCGCTGGAAAAATCGGCGGGCATCGCCCGCACCTTCGAATCGGCCGCCGCTTCCAGCCAGTCGACCTGGATGGCTTCCACTGCGCGTTTGGCGTGCCACCAGCGTTCGGCGACCACCGCCACCGCGCCGGGCAACTGGTGAACGGAGTGCACACCTTTCATGGCCTTGACCTGCGCCTCGTTGCGCAGGCTGCCCACGGTCATGCCCAGGCGCGGCGCGTGCTGCACGGCGGCATGGAGCATACCGTCGACTTTCAGGTCGATGCTGTACAGCGCCTTGCC
>LNAP01005714.1_pt1 | contig 20595 bp, 21 predicted proteins | sample 602601 | NCBI WGS metagenome assembly LNAP01 (sample SAMN02440304, study PRJNA202911) | soil metagenome | biome: Subtropical and temperate rainforests or woodlands; isolation source: soil samples (1 kg each in a 20% v/v slurry with milli Q water) were... ...
TAGCACGATTTTTGCAGATTGCGCAACTGGCTTTTGCCTGATTTGCTGCAATCCTTGCAATAACCGCTGGGCTCTAACTTCTGAACCCTATCGCGGCAGACTTGGCTGAGTGTCCGTTGGGTTGCCCCGGGATGCCCTTGCTTTGCCTGTTGTGCTTGCTTGGCCCCGCCGTTCAAAAAACTGTCTGAACTGCGAAGGAGCGAGACTATAGCACAGAAAATTCGCTGTTCCTGGCACGTATGACGTCTGTTTTGCAGAAACATGAATTTTTTAGGGACACACTCGTCTTCCTGGCCTTTGCCCCGCTATATATAGAGGGGCAGGACAGCCCCCTTCCGGGCGCGCCATCTTCCCTCTTATATATAGAGGGACATTCTCCTCAGATCCGTAGCTCCGTGGTTTCCTTGATTTGCTGGAGGGCGAAGAACGACCGCATGTCGATGACGGCCGGGTGGCGCATCAGCGTGTCCATGGCGAAACGGGAAAAGTGAGCCAGGTCGGCCACCTGAATCCGCAGCAGGTAGTCCATGTCGCCGGACATGGCATAGCACTCGACCACTTCCGGCCAAAGCTGCACGTCGCGAGCGAAGTCGCTCATTGGGGCATGGCTCGACCCGCTGTGCTTATTGAGCCGGATGTTCACGTAGGCCAGCAGCCCCAAGCCCACCTTTTCGGCATCGATCAGCGCGACGTACTTCTTGATGAAACCTTTTTCTTCCAGCCGGCGGACCCGGCGCAGGCAGGGACTGGGCGACAGGGAGACGCGGTCCGCCAATTCCTGGTTGCTGAGGCGCCCGTCCCGCTGCAATTCAGCCAGAATCCTTAGATCTGTCCGATCCAGCTCAATATCCGACATTTTTTGCCCTTATATTTTCCAATACGGCAATATTATTGCCCAGAACACCCAGTTTCACGACATGTTTGCAATTGTCTGCCTGACGTTCCTTCCTACAATGTCTGCCTAGACTTGAACAACAAGTCGTCCTGAAAAATGATGCAAGGGAGCAAACACATGAGCAGCGCTTTCCAACCCTGGGACAACCCGATGGGCACCGCCGGGTTCGAGTTCATCGAGTACGCCGCGCCGGATCCCGCCGCGCTGCGCAAGGTATTCGAACTGTTGGGCTTCAAAGCCATCGCGAAACACCGCCACAAGGATGTGACTCTGTACCGTCAAGGCGGCGTCAATTTCCTGATCAATGCCGAGCCCGATTCCTTCGCCCAACGTTTCGCTCGCCTGCACGGCCCGTCGATCTGTGCGATCGGTTTCCGTGTGCAGGACGCTAATGCCGCCTACAAGCGCGCGCTGGAATTGGGCGCCTGGGGTTTCGATTCCCACAGCGGCCCGATGGAATTGAACATTCCGGCCATCAAGGGAATTGGGGACTCGCTGATTTATCTGGTTGACCGCTGGACGGGCAAGGAAGGCCACGGCGGCATCGGCGACATCAGCATCTATGACGTGGACTTCGTGCCGGTCGATCCGGGCAACGCGCAAGCCGACCTGAATCACCGCGGCGCCGGCCTGACGCTGGTGGATCACCTGACGCACAACGTGCACAAGGGCCGCATGGCGGAGTGGTCGGAATTCTACGAGCGCCTCTTCAACTTCCGCGAAGTGCGCTACTTCGATATCGAAGGCAAGGTGACGGGCGTGAAGTCCAAGGCGATGACCTCGCCCTGCGGCAATATCCGCATTCCCATCAATGAGGAAGGCACGGAGGAAAAGGGCCAGATCCAGGAATACCTGGACCTGTACCGCGGCGAGGGCATCCAGCACATCGCCATGGCCACCGATGACATCTACAGCACGATCGAAGCGCTGCGTGAATCGGGCGTGGTGTTCCTGGATACCCCCGAAACCTATTACGAACTGCTGGACCGCCGCCTGCCCAACCACGGTGAAGACGTCGCGCGCCTGCAGAAGAACCGCATCCTGCTTGACGGCGCCCCCGGCGGCGGCCTGCTCTTGCAGATCTTCACCGAAAACCAGATCGGGCCGATCTTCTTCGAGATCATCCAGCGCAAAGGCAACGATGGTTTTGGCGAAGGCAATTTCAAGGCTCTGTTCGAATCGATCGAACTGGACCAGATGCGCCGTGGCGTGGTGAAGAACGTCGACTAACTGCTTCCCCCGCCGGCGTTCGGTGCATGGCACTGGCGCCGGCTTTGAAGCCTCACCTGGTGGTGAGGTTTTTTTTGTCCAAAAAAAGCCCCCTTGCGGGGGGCAGCGAGCATGCGCGGCATGGGCGCTTTTTTTTCCTGGGGCCGCTGAGATTCAGCGCTGCAGGCGGTCCTGGAACTGCTTGCGGAACTTGGCCACCTTGGGTGCGATCACGAACTGGCAGTAGCCTTGTTCGGGATGCAGGGCGAAATAATTGCTGTGATAGTCCTCTGCCTGCCAGAACTTGACGGGCGCCAACAGCTTGGTGACGATCGGCGCGTCATAGACCTTCTGGGCCTCGACTTCGGCCATCACGGCCTCGGCTTGTTCACGTTGGGACTCGTTCTGCCAGAAAATCGCCGATTCGTACTGGGGGCCGACGTCATTGCCCTGGCGTCCCGGCGTGGTGGGATCGTGAGTGGCGAAGAAGACGCGAAGCAGGTCGCTGTACGAGAGTTCAGCGGGATCGAATTCCACCCGTGCGACTTCGATGTGGCCAGTGTCCTTGCCGCACACTTGCTCGTAGGTGGGATTGTCCACGTGCCCGCCGCTATAGCCGGGCAGCACGCTTTTGACGCCCTTCAATTCGGTGAAGACCGCTTCGACGCACCAGAAGCAGCCGCCGCCAAGAACGGCGACTTCATTGCCTTGAGATGCTTGTTCTGCCATGACGATTCCTTTCTGTAGACGGCCGCTTGCCTGCGGTCGGCGCCCCCGGCTTCATGCGCGGGGCATAGACAATAAGACTACTGCTTGGGCGGCGCCAGCGACAAGATCCATTCGGCCAGCAGGCGGGCATCTTCCTGGCTGACATGGGTTTGCGCGGGCATGGGCACGGCGCCCCAGGCGCCGCGGCCGCCGCCACGGATCTTGCCGGCCAGGTAATCCACCATGGCGTCGCCCTGCCCTGCATAGCGTTCGGCCACGCTTTTCAACGGTGGCCCCACGCGCTTGGCTTCCACTTGGTGGCATGCCATACAGGCTTTGCTCTTGGCCAGGTCCAGGCCAGTGGTTTGCGCCTGAGCCACGCCAGCGCCCAAGACGCCGGCGATGGCCACCCACAGACTAATCTTCAAATGCATCGGTTACTGCCCCACGGCTCGCGGTGCTGGCGAGCTTGCCGAACTTGGCGAGCACACCGCGTGTATAACGCGGCTTGGGTTGAACCCAGGCCTGTCGACGAGCCGCCAGGTCTTCGTCGCTGATATTGAGCTGCAACAGCAGCTTGTGGGCATCGATGGTAACCGAATCGCCTTCCTGTATCAGCGCGATCGGACCGCCCACGAAGGCCTCTGGCGCGACGTGGCCGACGACCATGCCCCAGGTGCCGCCGGAGAAGCGACCGTCAGTGATCAGGCCCACGGTTTCACCCAGGCCCTGCCCGACCAGCGCCGACGTGGGTGCCAGCATTTCGCGCATGCCCGGACCGCCCTTCGGGCCTTCATAGCGAATGACCACCACGTCGCCATCCTTGATCTCGCGCGCCATGATGGCCGTCATGGCGTCGTCTTCGGAATCGAAAACGCGCGCAGGGCCGGTCATGACGGGATTCTTCAGGCCTGTGATCTTGGCCACGCAGCCTTCCGGCGACAGATTGCCTTTCAGGATGGCCAGATGACCTTGTGGATACAGGGAGCGGTCCAGCGGCATGATGACGTCCTGGTCCGCGCGCGGCACATCCGGCACATCCGCCAAGGTTTCCGCGATGGTCTTGCCGCTGATCGTGATGCAGTCACCGTGCAGCAGCCCGGCGTTGAGCAGCACCTTCATGACCTGCGGAATACCGCCCGCGCGGTGAAGGTCGGTCGCAACATACTTGCCGGACGGCTTCAGGTCGCAGAGCACGGGGACACGCCTGCGGATGCGTTCGAAATCGTCGATGGTCCACGGCACTTCGGCGGCGTGCGCGATGGCCAGGAAATGCAGTACCGCGTTGGTGGAACCGCCGGTGGCCATGATGACCGAGACGGCGTTTTCGATGGACTCACGCGTGATGATGTCGCGCGGACGCAGGTTGCGTCGGACCGCGTCCACCAGCACCCGCGCCGATTCCGCGGCCGAGACGACTTTCTCGTCGTCTTCGTTGGCCATCGTGCTGGAGTACGGCAGGCTCATGCCCATGGCCTCGAACGCCGAGCTCATGGTGTTGGCCGTGTACATGCCGCCACAGGAACCGGAGCCGGGGATAGCGCATTTTTCGATCTGCTTGAAATCCGCTTCGGGCATGCGGCCCATCGTGTATTCGCCCACGGCTTCGAAGACCGAAACGATGGTGAGGTCGTTGCCCTTGTAATGGCCCGGCTTGATCGTGCCGCCATAGACGTAGATGCCCGGCACATTGGTGCGCGCCAGCGCGATCATGCCGCCCGGCATGTTCTTGTCGCAGCCGCCGATCACCACCACGCCGTCCATCCACTGGCCCTGCGCGGCGGTTTCAATACAGTCTGCGATGACCTCGCGGGAGACCAGCGAGTACTTCATGCCCTCGGTGCCCATCGACATGCCGTCGGAAATGGTGGGTGTGCCGAATACCTGGGGATTGGCGCGCGAGGCCCGGATGGCGTCGATGGCGGCATCCGCCAGACGCTGCAGGCCGCTGTTGCACGGCGTGATGGTCGAATGCCCGTTGGCCACGCCGATCATGGGGTTTTCGAAATCGGCTTCTTGATAACCCAGCGCGTAATACATGGCGCGATTGGGCGCGCGCGCGACACCGTGGGTGATATGGCGGGAACGTTCATTGTTCGGCATGGTCTGTCTCTCCTGTCGGCCGTCGGGGCGCGGACATGGCGAACGCACCCAAGGAAGCTGGCTCGCTTGCATGCATGCGAATCTTCAGTGCTCGCCGGTTATTATCATTCAACTTTATTGTGTCGGGCAGAACATGCTGCAATATCCAAAATTCGACCCCATTGCTTTGCAGATCGGGCCGCTTGCCATCCACTGGTACGGCCTGATGTACCTGGCGGGCTTCGCCCTGGTGTACCTGCTTGGCCGACGCCGCATCACCAGCGGCCACACCACGTCGCTGAACGTGCGGGACCTGGAAGACCTGATCTTCTATAGCGTGCTGGGCGTGGTGCTGGGTGGCCGGTTGGGCTATGTGCTGTTCTACAAACCCGGGTACTACCTCGCCCACCCGCTGGAAGTGGCGTACCTGTGGCAAGGCGGCATGTCGTTCCACGGCGGCCTGATTGGCGTGATCCTGGTCATGCTGCTGTTCGCGCGCAAGAAGAAGCTGCCGTTTTTCGCGGTCAGCGACTTCATCGCTCCGTTGATCCCGCTGGGCCTGGGTTTCGGCCGGCTGGGCAACTTCATCAATGGCGAACTGTGGGGCCGGCCGACCGACGTACCGTGGGCCATGGTGTTCCCCGACAGCGGCGACGGCTTGGCGCGCCATCCCTCCCAGCTGTATGAGCTGGGCCTGGAAGGCATTGTGCTGTTTGCGCTGCTGTGGTGGTTTTCGAGCAAGCCGCGTCCACTTGGACAGGTGAGCGGGCTTTTCCTGATGGGTTACGGAACGTTCCGCTTCCTGGTGGAATTCACCCGCGAGCCGGACAATTTCCTGGGTCTGCTCGCGGGGGGATTGAGCATGGGACAGTGGTTGTCCCTGCCGATGGTCGCCTTGGGCGCCATCATGTTCGGCCTTACTGCAAAACGATCGTCCCGTTGACGGCGATGCTGACCGTGACGTCTCCCGCTTCCAGCGGGACGTCAGGGCTGTAGCCGCCAGAGGCGTCCTTGGCCATGGCCGCGGCGCCCAGCATGCGCGGCATCGGCACCGGACCGCCCGAACCGCCCAATTCCAGCTTGGACAGGCGATAGCCCGAGAACCCGAACGCGTTGGCCGCTGCCAGCGCGCGGTCCTTGAAGGCTTGGGCCGCTTCTTTCAGCAACTTGCGCTCTTCGGCCTCGCGCGCTTCGCGCGACAACGAGAAGCTGATGTTGGAAATGGCGGTCTTGTCCGACAGCTTGGACGCCAATGCGGCGGCTGCCTCGAAGTCTTTCGACTCAAGCACCACTTCACCCTGGCCACGCCAGGTGCCGATCTTTCCCTTGCTGTTGGTGTTGGGCCAGACGTTGTAGCCGCCCGTGCGGACGTCCACGCCCTTGGTGTCGCGCGCGCGCTTGACGACATCGTCCAGCGCCGCGGTCAATTTCTTGCCGGCGGCCGGCTGATCCGGCGCTTCGACCTCAGCGGACAACGAAATGCGAACCGTGTCGTGCTTGACCTCGGAAGACGCGGTCGCCTGCAACGTCATTTCGGGCGAGCGATTCGCGGACGATTCCGTGGCAACAGGCGCGGCGGGCGCTTGCGCCTGCGCGTAAACGGGTTGAACGGCAGCGATGGCGGCCACGGCTGCGCACGCTGCGCCGAGTTTCGTCAGCGAAAAAACAGGGTGTTTAAACATGGACGGGTCCTAGGAGGGAGGACAAAGGGGGAGGACTGGAGGGGCAAGGGGGGATGGTGAAGCGCCCGACGCGGACCTGCGCTTAGGGCAGGCCCGCTGGGATAAATGCCCCGCCTGTGCCGTCAAGGCCGGCATCTCGAACCCTAAGGTAAGAGGTGGTCGCGTTCCGCAGAGCGTCGGGTTCGTCTACGAGAGACGATCACTCCAGCTCTACACTCCCGCAACCATATGCCGAAAGCATAGGTTCAGAGAATGTATGGCCTAGTCACGGACACGGCAGGGACAAACTGAAAATTCTTGAATACTGCTTATGAACGGTTAGAGCAGTTTTTCCTGACCCGATAAGGCGTCATCGAGTACTGCGTTCATGTCCTCAATTCTACGCTTGAAGTCGCCGACTGCCAAACCGCCTAGCGGACCATCAGGCGCTTTCATCGCGAGAAGCTCGCCCGCGACCTGCAAAGCCGCCATCACGGCGATGCGCTCGTTGCTGGAAATCTTGCCCGACCCCTGGATGCGCAGCATCAGTTGGTCGACATGGCGCACCGCTGCCATGAGCGTGGGCTTCTCTTCAGCGGAGCAGGCCAGGGAGTAGTCGCGTCCCAATATGGTGACATCTACGCGTTCCATCAGTGTTGCTCTCCAGACGGTGCGCCCGGCAAGCGGGCGAGCACGGCGTCGATGCGCTCGCGGGCCGCGGCGGCGGCCACGCGCAAGCGCTGTAGTTCAGTGTCGCGAGTTTGCAGGTTGCCCTGCAGTTCGGTTTCCCGGGCGGAGAAACGCGATTCAAGCGACTGGCGTTCGGTGGACTCACGGGCGAGCTGCTCGCGCAAGGCGGCTTCGGCCTGCTGGGCCTGCTCGAGCATCGCGGTGACCGCGCCATCGTGATCCTGAAGCTTGCTTTGCAGCGTGACGATCTCGGCCTCGCGCTCGGCGGCGCGCTGCTTCAGCACACGCTGTTCAGCTTCGAAGTCATTCAGGCGGAGGCGCAACGCGTCACGCTCTGCGTGGAGTTGGCGGGTGCGTTGCACCAGTTGCCCGATTCGGGCGGCGAGTTGGTCTAGATCTTGCAGCATGGGCGCTATCGTAAACCATCCTGAGTTCAATCGGGCCTCTTCACGCGCGTTGAGAAACCCGGCAATATTCGGTAGGAAATAGGCGCGTGATTCCGGCGGCGCAATGCCAGCCGATGACAACCGCGGAAATGTCTCCCCCCTCGTCCAAATTCCCCGCATCCGGCCGATCCGGCTTTCGCATTTCTTTCTATAAACTTTCACTTAGCTTTCAAAAAGCCCTCAATCTTCCCGCGCCGTTACATCTGGGGATCGGGAGTACCCGAATTCTAGGGAAAACCCCAGGCTTTCACCGAGCTTACAGGGTTTCCAGCGTGGCAGGCGTCCATTACCATTCGCCCTTTCAAGAAACCACGCCGTCGCTTTCAGAAGAACTAATGGCACCCCGAAGTGCCTTTTTTGTGCCTGTCACTCGCCTTTCGGCGGGTCCCATCCGGCTACAAACTTTTTATCTACATGCTGTAAATAGGAGCCAACCAATCATGCAGCTACGCAATCGACAGGACTTCTGGTCTGGGGTGATGTTCATCGCCCTCGGACTGGGATTCGCCTGGCAAGCCAGCAGCTATCAAATGGGTACTGCAGCCCGTATGGGCCCAGGGTATTTTCCTTTCTGGCTAGGCATTGTTCTGGCTTTGCTGGGCGCCATCGTGCTGCTTGGCTCGCTTTCAAAGAAAGCGCACGAAACGCACGTCGAAAAGTTCGACTGGCGCATCGTTTTTCTGGTCGTGGGTTCGGTGGTCTTGTACGGCTTCATCCTGAAGCCGCTGGGCATCTACCTTTCGGTATTCATCCTGGTTGTCGTAAGCAGCCTGGCCAGCCATGAGTTCAGCTTGAAGGTCGCCGTCGCCAACGCGATCTTCCTGGTGGTGTTCTCGTATCTGGCATTCGTCAAGGGGCTGGGGCTGATCTTCCCGCTGTGGCCGTCCTTTCTGGGCATGAACTAAGGAGCAACCGGTCATGGAATTGTTTGACAACCTGATGTTGGGCTTCTCGGTGGCGTTCACGCCCGAGAACCTGGCCTACGCACTGCTGGGCTGCATTCTGGGTACGCTGATTGGCGTGCTGCCGGGTATCGGCCCCGTCCCGACCATCGCGATGCTGCTCCCGATCACGTATGTGTTGCCCCCGATTGCCGGCTTGATCATGCTTGCAGGCATCTATTACGGCGCGCAATACGGCGGTTCGACCACGGCCATTCTTGTGGCGCTGCCAGGGGAAACGTCCGCGGTGGTGACGGTGCTGGACGGTCACCAGATGGCCCGTAACGGCCGTGCTGGCGCCGCCCTGGCTATCGCCGCACTGGGCTCGTTCTTTGCCGGTTGCGTGGCCACCCTGCTGTTGGCCGCCTTCGCGCCCCCGTTGGCTGAAGTGGCTTTCAAGTTCGGCCCCGCCGAGTACTTCTCGCTGATGTGCCTGGGTCTGGTCGGCGCCGTGGTGCTGGCTTCCGGCTCGCTGCCCAAGGCGATCTCGATGATCATCCTGGGCCTGCTGCTGGGCATGGTCGGCACCGACGTCAACTCGGGCGTTGCCCGCTTCGACTTCGGCATCCCCGAACTGCAAGACGGTATCGACTTCGCCATCGTGGCCATGGGTGTGTTCGGCTTTGCCGAAATCATGACCAACCTGGAGCAGAAGGAAAACCGCGTCGACATCACCGACAAGATCGGCTCGCTGTACCCGAACAAGCAGGAATTCAAGGAAGCCGCTCCCGCCGTGCTGCGCGGAACGGCCCTGGGTTCGGCCCTGGGTATCTTGCCGGGCGGTGGCGCCGTGCTGTCGTCGTTCGCGTCCTACACGCTGGAAAAGAAGATCTCGAAGAATCCGGAACGCTTCGGCAAGGGCCACCCGGCCGGCCTGGCAGGCCCGGAATCGGCGAACAACGCCGCAGCCCAGACTTCGTTCATCCCGCTGCTGACGCTGGGTATTCCCGGTAACGCCGTGATGGCGTTGATGGTCGGTGCAATGACCATCCACAACATCCAGCCCGGCCCGCAAGTCATGACGAGCCACCCGGAGCTGTTCTGGGGCCTGATCGCCTCGATGTGGATCGGCAACCTGATGACCTGCCGCTGATTGGCCTGTGGGTCAAGCTGCTGAAGGTGCCCTATCGCATCCTGTTCCCGGCGATTCTGGTGTTCTGCACGATCGGTGTGTATTCGTTGAACTACAACTCGTTCGACATCTTCACCACGGCAATCTTCGGCGTCATCGGCTACGTGTGGTCGAAGCTGAAGTGCGAAGGCGCGCCGCTGCTGCTGGGCCTGGTTCTGGGCCCCATGATGGAAGAGAACTTCCGCCGTGCCCTGCTGCTGTCGCGTGGCGATTTCAGCACCTTCGTAACGCGTCCGCTGTCGGCTTCGCTGCTGGCCGTGGCGGCGTTCCTGGTGATCCTGGTGGCGCTCCCCGCCATTCGCAAGAAGCGCGAAGAGACCTTCGTCGAAGAAGAGTAAAGCGCTGGCCGCTGCCTTGCGGCGGCGGTCAAGCCTTTCTAAAAACCCCCGTGGCGTGCCCCGGGGGTTTTTCTTTGCGCGGCCAGAACGTATTCCTGGTAAAAGCTACCAATAACTACAATGCACTACTAAGCGTAGGGCATTTCCCGGCATCTACGTTAAGCTACGGGTTTACCCCACGCGATTATTCGGCATGAATTTCGACTGGAAGAATCCCTACCCCACCACCCGGATTCCGGTGTTCGCTCGCAACGTCGTCGCCACGTCGCAACCGCTCGCCGCGCAGGCAGGCTTGCGGATCCTGGCCCTTGGCGGCAATGCGGTGGACGCGGCCATTGCCGCGGCCGCCACGCTGACGCTGACCGAACCCGTCAGCAACGGTTTGGGCTCCGACTGTTTCGCCATCGTCTGGGACGGTTCGAAGCTGCATGGCCTGAACGCCTCCGGAACGGCTCCGTCCGCATGGAACGTGGACTACTTCCGCCGCAAGCACCAAGGCGTGATCCCGATGCGCGGCTGGGACAGCGTGACCGTGCCGGGTTGCGTGGCCGGATGGGCGGCGCTGCATGAAAAACTGGGCAGCCTGGCGTTTGCCGACGTGCTGGCGCCTGCCATCGAATACGCGGAACGCGGCTACGCCGTGTCACCCGTGGTCCAGGAAAAATGGGCGGCGCAGGCCGACATTCTGCGACCGCAACCCGGGTTCGCCGAACATTTCCTGCCACGCGGCCGCGCGCCCCACATCGGCGAGCACTTCGTGCTGCCGAGCGCCGCGGCAACGCTCAAGCGCATCGCCGCGAGCGGTGGCCGCGACTTCTATGAAGGCGAGACCGCCCACAAGTTGGTGGCGCACGCGCAAGCGCACGACGCCGCGTTGACCCTGGCGGACCTGCGCGACTACGCACCCGAGTGGGTGACGCCCATCGGCCAGACGTACCGCGGCCATACGCTCCATCAGATCCCGCCCAACGGGCAAGGCATTGCGGCATTGATCGCACTGGGCATCTTGCAGAATTTCGACCTGGCGTCCCGCCCGGTCGACCACCCCGACACCCAGCACCTGCTGATCGAAGCCATGAAGCTGGCGTTCGCGGATGTCTATTCCCACGTGGCCGATGCGCGCCATATGCGGATGACGCACGAACAGATGCTGCGGCCGGACTATCTGGCGGAACGCGCGCGGATGATCGACCCCAGGGTTGCCCAGGCTTTCGCTTCCGGCCATGCCCCCCAAGGCGGCACGGTCTACCTGACCGCCGCGGACAAGAACGGCATGATGGTCAGCTTCATCCAGTCGAACTACATGGGCTTCGGCTCCGGTGTAGTGGTGCCAGGCACGGGCGTCAGCCTGCAGAACCGCGGGCATTGCTTCAGCATGCAGCCCGACCACCCCAACGTGGTGGCGGGCGGCAAGCGCCCCTTCCATACCATCATCCCCGGCTTCCTGATGCGCGACGGCGCCCCCGTCATGAGTTTCGGCGTCATGGGCGGCAATATGCAGCCGCAGGGACAAGTGCAGACGCTGGTGCGCATGCTGGACTACGGCCAGCAGCCGCAGGCCGCCTGCGACGCGCCGCGCTGGAAGTGGAACCAGGGGCTGGCAGTGGACGTGGAAGCCGGCCTTGCGCCGGCCGTGGCGCAGGGCCTGCGCACGCGCGGCCATGTGCTGGAAGGCATCGACGACCCTTATATGGACTTTGGTTCGGGTCAGTTCATCTGGCGGTTGGGCGACCCGGCGGTGGATGGCTATGTCAGCGCCAGCGACAGTCGGCGGGATGGACTCGCCGCCGGCTTTTGATTGCGTTAAGGTTGATGTCCTGAGACTGACCTTACCCACATAGAGCGGAGTCCCCTGCATGGCAACGATCGGTACCAAGAGCTACGACGCGGTCGTAGCCCAGAAAGTCGCTTTCCTCGGATTGGGCGTCATGGGCTTGCCCATGGCCGGTCACCTGGCCCGTGCCGGACACGACGTGACCGTCTACAACCGCACCCCCGCCAAGGCACAGGCCTGGGCAGCCGAGTTTCATGGCCACCATGCCCCCACGCCCCGCGAAGCCGTCGCGGGCGCCCAGATCGTCTTCGCCTGCGTGGGCAATGACGACGATCTGCGCAGCATCGTGCTGGGTCCGGACGGCGCGTTCTCGGGCATGGCGCCGGGCGCCGTGTTTGTCGACCACACGACCGCGTCGGCCGATGTGGCGCGCGAGCTTTACGCGCAAGCCAAGGAACTGGGCCTGAACTTCGTGGACGCGCCGGTTTCGGGCGGACAGGCTGGCGCCGTCAACGGCATCCTGACCGTCATGTGCGGCGGCGAACAAGCCGTTTTCGACGCGATCAAGCCGGTGGCGCAGAGCTTTGGCCGCGCCGTCACGCTGGTGGGCCCGCCGGGCGCGGGGCAATTGGCCAAGATGGTCAACCAGATCTGCATTGCCGGCATCGTGCAAGGCCTGTCGGAGGCGGTGGCATTCGGCCAGGCGGCCGATCTGGACATGAAGCTGGTGCTGGACGTGATCAGCAAGGGCGCCGCGCAAAGCTGGCAGATGGAGAACCGCGGCGGCACCATGGTCGACGACAAGTTCGAGTTCGGCTTTGCGGTGGACTGGATGCGCAAGGACCTGGGCCTGGTGCTGGCCGAGGCGCGCAACAACGGCGCCCGCGTGCCGGTGACGGCCCTGGTGGACCAGTTCTACGGCGACGTGCAGAAAATGGGTGGCGGCCGCTGGGACACGTCCAGCCTGGTGAAGCGCCTGCGCGACTGAACGGGCATCGCCCTGCCCCTGGCAAGACGGTGCGGCGGCAAACAAAAAGGCGAGCCTGGAAGGCTCGCCTTTTTTTCGTCCATGCCGTTACGCGGCCAGGTTCGCCTGCGCGGTTTGCCGCAGCAGCGCATCGATGCGCTGCTTGGCCAGCGTCACGCCTTCCAGCGCGGCCACTTCACCCATCGCCATGCCCTCGGCCGCGATGAACGTCACGTCGTTCATGCCCAGGAAGCCCAGCATCTGACGCAGATACGGCGTCATGGTGTCAGACGGCGTGCCCTCGGCCTTGCCGCCGCGCGCCGTCAGCACGAACACCTGCTTACCCTTGACGAGGCCCTCCGGCACGCCTTCGGGCGTATAACGGAACGTGACGCCGGCACGGGCCAGATAGTCCAGATAGCTCTTGAACTGCGCGGGCAGATTGAAGTTGTACACCGGCACGGCGAATACGATGCGGTCCGCTTCCATCAGTTCGGCGACCAGCGTGTCGCTGAGTTCGACGATGCGTTGCTGCTCTACGCTGCGGGCATCGGCTGGGGTGAACAGCGCGCCGGCGGTGTTGCCGTCGAAGTACGGGATCGGCTGCGCGCCGATGTCGCGTACCTTGACGGTGGTAGCCGGATTGGCTTCTTTGACGCGCGCAATCAGGTGATTGGCCAATTGCTTGCTGTTGGAACGGTCGCCGAGAATCGAGGAAAGGATAACGAGGGTCTTCATTGCAAATATCTCCAGTGGTGGCCCGCCTGTACGCGGGCGGTCAGGACCTGTCAGCGCCACGCCCGGTGCTTCAAGAGGGCCGGACCGGAGCTTGCCGCCGGGTGGCGTTGGCAGATCCCGAATGCATGGGCTCACTGTAGATCGGTTCATTGTTTACATAAACCGGGGTATGATGAACTGTTCGTTCCACAAATAGAACAATCATGCAAGATCTTAACGACCTCTATTATTTTTCCCAAGTCGTCGAGCAAGGCGGCTTCAGCGCCGCGGCCAGAGCGCTGGATATCCCGAAATCCCGCCTGTCGCGCCGGATCTCGCATTTGGAGGAAAGCCTGGGCGTCAGGTTGCTGCAGCGCACGACGCGCCGCCTGCGGCTGACCTCGGCCGGTGAACGCTACCTGCACTATTGCCGCGAGATGGCCGCCTCGGCGCGAGCCGCCGACGATGCCATGCGGCAATTGCAGTCAGAGCCGACCGGCCCGGTAATCGTGAGCTGCCCCGTTTCCATTGCCCAGGATGTGCTGGCGCCGATCCTGCCCGAATTCCTGGATGCGTGGCCGGCGATTTCCGTACAACTGCTGGTGACCAACCGGCGTGTGGACCTGATCCGTGAAGGCGTCGACCTGGCGCTGCGCGTGCGCACCAAACTGGATACGGACGCGGAACTGGTGGTCCGCCATCTGGGATCGGCGCGGGGCACGCTGGTGGCCAGCCCCGGCTACCTGCAACGCCACGGCACGCCCGACACGCCGCAGGATCTGGCGTCCCACACGACCTTGAGCTTTTCCGATCCGCAGCACGACGTGCGATGGCCGCTGGTGAACGATAAGGGCGAAGAAGTCCAGGTGGAGCTGAAGCCGCAACTGTCCTGCAACGACTTCATCGTGCTGACCGAAGCCGCGGTGCGGGGCCGAGGCATCGCGCTGCTGCCGTCAATCGCGACGCAGGAAGAACTGCGCCGCGGCCAGTTGGTGCCGGTGCTTGCGCAATGGCAATCACCGGAAGGCATCGTGCACTGCATTTATCCGTCGCGGCGGGGCATGATGCCCGCCGTCCGGACGTTGCTGGATTTCCTGTCGCAACGACTGCCGACGATGTATCAACGGCTGGAAAAAGCCGTCGCGCCCGCAACTTAGTAGCCGCGCGTGCGCTCGACGACGCCGGTGATGGATTCGCCGCGCATCAGTTGAGCGACCTTGCCCGCGATCTGCTCGATGCTTTCGTCGCGCAGCGTGCGCGCCGCGATGTGCGGCGTGATATGAACGCGCGGGTCGCGCCAGAACGGATGGTCGCCGGGCAAGGGCTCGGTATGAAACACGTCCAGCGTGGCGCCGGCGATCTCGCCCTCTTCCAGCATCTGTACGAGGTCTTCTTCAACCAGGTGTTCGCCCCGGCCGACGTTGACCAGATGCGCTTGCGGCAACAATTGCGACAGCGTTTCGCGGTTGAGGATGCCGCGCGTGTCGGGCGTGAGCGGCAGCACGTTCACCAGAAAGCGCGTGCGGGCCAGGAACGCTGGCAAGGCGGCTTCTCCGGCAAAGGATTCCACGCCCGGAATTTCGCGCGGCGTGCGGGACCAGCCTGCCACGGGATAGCCGAAGTCGGCCAGGGTCTGCGCCACGCGCGCGCCCACCTGGCCCAGCCCCAGCACGCCGACGGGCCAGTCCTTCTGCCGCGTGCCTTCGCGGGTATCCCAGTGCTGGCGCGCCTGTGCTTGGTCAAACGCTTCGAAATCGCGCGAGACGCGCAGCAGCGCGTACAAGGCGTATTCGGCCATCTGCACCGACATGCCCGCATCTTCCAGGCGAACGATCCGCACGTGCGGGGGGATCTCGGGCATCTTCAGCAGCGCGTCGACGCCCGCGCCCAGATTGAACAGCGTCGTGATGCCGGTCTCGTGCTTGAACAATTCCACGGGCGGGCGCCACACCAGCGCCACCTCGGCGCCAGACGGCGGACCGTCGGGATTCCACACGGAAATGCGGCATCCGGGCATGGAGGCTTCCAGGAGCGGCACCCAGACGTCGGAATCATGGAGAGGGCAGGCAAAGAGAATGTGCATGGTGGCGGTTCTGCAAGGCTTTTCGGAAGCCTCAAGCATGCAGGATGGCGCCTCACAAATCAAACGGCCCGGCAGATTGCCGGGCCGTTCGACCACACCGGGAAAGACGCTTACGCGGTTTGCGGAACTTCAGGCTTGCCTTTGCCCTTGCCTTTGCCGCGACGCACGAATGCCCACACCTGCAGCAAGATCAGCAAGGCGCTTGCGCCGATGAACCAGGCGCTGATCGGGCGCTGCACGAACACGGCCAGGTCGCCGCGCGACAACAGCAGCGCGCGGCGGAAGTTCTCTTCCACCATCGGGCCCAGCACGAAACCGAGCAAGATGGGCGCCACGGAAAACTCCAGCGTCATCAGGATGGCGCCGATCACGCCGAAGGCGAGCACTTCCCATATCTGGAAGAGACTGTTCTGCGTACTGAACACGCCCACCGCGATGAAGAACAGCGCGGACGGGAACAGATAGCGGTACGGCACCTGCAGCAGCTTGACCCACACGCCGATCAGCGGCACGTTCAGCACCATCAGCAGCACGTTGCCCACCCAGAAGCTGGCGATCAGGCCCCAGAAGATGTCCGGATGCTCGGTGATCAGCTGCGGGCCGGGCTGGATGCCCTGGATCAGCAAGGCGCCCAGGATCAGCGCCATCACGGCGTCGCCAGGGATGCCCAGGCTCATCGTCGGGATGAAGTCGACCTGCGTCTTCGAATGCGACGACGCTTCCGGCGACGCCACGCCGGCGATCATGCCGGTGCCGAACTTCTCGGGCGTGCGCGAGATCTTGCGTTCCAGCGCGTAGGCCACGAACGTCGTGATGGTCGGACCCGTGCCCGGCATGGCGCCGAACAATGTGCCGACCGCCGTGCCGCGCACCATCGGCCAGAACGCGGTCTTCAATTCCTGCTTGCTGGGCCGCATGTCGCGGATGCGCAGCTTGGCGCCGCTGCCGATGATGGTCATGCGGTTGACGCTCATCAGGAAGTCGGCCACGCCGAACAGGCCCATCGAGATCGCCACCAGTTCCAGGCCGTCCGACAGGTCCAGCAGGCCGAACGAGAAACGGATCGTGCCCGTGTTCACGTCGGTGCCCACCACGCCGCACATCAAGCCGAACAGCGTCATTGCCACGCCTTTGAGCGGCGAGCCGCGCGACATCGTCGCACCGGCCAGCAGGCCCAGCAGCATGATCGAGAAGATCTCGGTGGGGCCGAACTTGAATGCCACTTCAACCAGCAGCGGCGAGGCGAAAATCATGACGATGATGCCGACCGACGCCGCGAAGAACGAACAGATCATCGTGATGCCCAGCGCCGTTCCCCCCTTGCCCTGTTTGGTCAGTGGATACCCGTCAAGGCAGGTGACCGCGTGCGGCGGATGCGAAGGCAGATTGAGCAGGATGGCGCCGATGGCGCCGCCGTATTGGGAACCGTAGAAAATGCCGGCCAGCATCAGGATCGCGGGCACGGGCTGCATCACGTAGGTCAGCGGCAGCAGGATGGAAATCGCCGACAAGGCGCCCATGCCCGGGAGCACGCCGATGAGGTTGCCCACCAGCACGCCGAAGAACGACCACATCAGGTTGTGCCACTGGAAGGCGACGCCGAAGCCGTACCAAAGGTCCATCAAAGATTGAGAGATCATGGCGCTTCAACCCCAACGAAACAGCGGCAGCTGCAGTTGCAGCGCCCACCAGAACACGACGACCGCGATCGCGGACATCGCGAGCGACAGCAGGATGGCTTGCTTGATGGTGTTCTTGCGATCACCCAGTGCCGAGATGAAAACAATGGCGAACGTGGCCGGCAGCAGGCCGCCGTAGTGGCCCAGCAGCAGGAAGGCCAACGTGCCTAGCAAGATGCAGGCGCTGCCGCGGAAGTCGGGCAGCCCGTGCGCATGGCCATCGCCTGGCGCGGGCGGCGTGGCCTCGCCCGAACGCGCGGACATGGCGATCAGCACGCCCGTCAGGGCCAGCAGGCCGCCGAGCGCAGCCGGGAAGAAGCCTGGCCCCATGTGGCTCAAGGTGCCGATGTGGTAATCGGTGCCTCCGTATATCGCCCCCAACCCGATCAGGACCATCAGCGCGCCGCCGTAGTAGTCCTTCCTGTTGATATTTTTTTGCACTTCCATCCTCCTTCTGGTGCAGGACCGTGCCGGCCCTGGATGCGCAGCTCGAAACGAGCCGCGCCCGGCCCTTAACAGCGAGCCGGTGCGCAGATTACGGAGGGAAGCTGCTAATCCGCTTTCTATGCGCTGTCGCCATCCTGAATTCGGGGGTTATCCCTGAGAGGAAGCGATGCGGTGTAGCGGGGAAAGCAGAAAAAAATTTGAAAGCCTGCCGGCTTTATTGGTCGCCCTTGAGCTCGACATCGGCAGGACGCGGGTATTGCGAGACGGTGGCGCCCAGCGGCAGCCACAGCACCGAGGCCAGGCCCACCCCGCCCTGCGCGTTGGGTTCGCCATCGCGCAATTCGATGTCGCCGTCGTTGCGGCGAGCATAGGCGCGCGCAATCGCCAGGCCCAGGCCGGAGCCCGAGGAGGTGACGGGCTTGTCCGTGCCGACCCGTTCGAAACGCGCGAAGGCGCGGCCCCGCAGGTCGGGATCCAGCCCCGGACCGTTGTCCGACACCGCGACTTCGGCCCGGTTTTCCAGCCGGCAGACCGACACGGTGATCTGCGCGCCGACAGGCGCGTAATGGATGGCGTTGTGCACCAGGTTGGATAAGGCTTCGTGCAGTTCGGCTTCGCTGCCCAATACCGGCACGGGCGTATCCAGCCCTTCTTCGGAACCCGCCTGGACCCAGCCCAGGTCCTGCTGCTTTTCATGTGCCAGCGGCAGGTATTGCAAGACGACTTCGCGCGAGACCGCGTTCATGTCCAGCAGCTGGCGCGGCAACTGATCGGCCTGGTTGGCGTGCGCCAGGGACAGCAGTTGCTCGGTCAGGCGGCGCGTGCGCCCCAACTGGTCGACGATGGCGCGCAGGCCCTCGCGCATGCGCGCCGGGTCGCGTTCGCGCAGCGCGTACTGGGCCTGCGTCAGCATGATGGCCAGCGGCGTGCGCAACTGATGCGAGGCATCGGCCAGGAAGTGCGACTGCTCGTCCAGCACGCGGCGATAGCGGGCGATATGGTGGTTGACGGCGTCGACCAGCGGCGACACTTCGTTGGGCACGCGCGAGGCGTCCAGCGGGGTCAGGTCGTCGGGGCGACGGTTGCGGATATCGACCCGCAGGCGGCGCAGGGGCTTCAAGGCCCACGACACGCCCCACCAGACCAGCAGCACCACCAGCGCCAGCATGCGCGTGTCGCGCAGGATTTCCTGGCGCCGCGCATTGTTTTCGGCTTCGATCCGCTTGCCGGTGCTTTCCGCCACCACGACCAGGACCTGGCGGTGCAAGCCCTGGTAATAGAGATCACGCACGACCGCGACCACCCGCACCGGATCATTGCGGTAGATGCCGTCATAGAACACGGGTTGGCCGTTTGAGCGCGGCCAGCTCGGCGGGCGCGGCATTTCAGGCATGCCCAGCAGCGTCTTGCCCTGGTCGGTGGGCACGGGTGCGCCGTCGGGTAGCGGCGGGTCGATCTGTTCGATGCGGAAGTACTTGCGCAGCCCCGCGCGGGACTCGAGCATCACCTGCGCATACAGCGGCGTGGCCACCTGGAGGTTGCCGTCAGGCGTGAATTCCAGGCTGCTTTCCAGTACGCGGGCAGGTTCCACCAGCGCGCTGTCATAGGCCTCGTTGGTGATCTCGGACAGTGTGCGGTAGTCGTTCAGGCTGTCGATGACCAGCAGCACCACCACGCCGGGCAACAGCAGGATGATCAACAGCGCGCGGATGCCGACGCGCGGCAACCCGGGGATCCGCAAGCTCACTCAGGATTCCGATGCCGCGGACTCGCTGGTGACGCTTTCCAGCATATAGCCCAGGCCGCGCACGGTGACGATGCGCACGTCGCTGCCGGCCAGCTTCTTGCGCAGCCGGTGCAGCACGACCTCGATGGCGTCGGGATTGGCTTCGCTGTCGTGCGTGAAGACCTTGCCGAACAATTGCGATTTGTCCACCGGGTAGCCGCTGCGAGTCAGCAGCGCCGCCAGTGCGGCGTGTTCGCGCGGGGTCAGGAACAGCAAGGAGCCGTCCAGCGTGAAGGCACGGCTTTCGCTGTCATAAGACAGCGAGCCGCATTGCAGGCGCGGATGCTGGCGGCCGCGGCTGCGACGCACCAGCGCGGTCAGCCGTGCTTCCAGCTCTTCCAGCGCGAAGGGCTTGGTCAGGAAATCGTCGGCGCCCAGATTCAGCCCGCGCACGCGGTCCTGCAGTGCGCCTTGGGCGGTCAGCAGCAAGACCGGCGTGCGGTCGTCCCGGTTGCGCATCTCGCGCAGGACGACCAGGCCGTGCTTGTCGGGCAGACGCAGGTCCATGACGATGGCGTCATATTCCGTGCCCGCCATGAATGCCTCGGCGGTGCGTGCATCTGCCGCATGGTCCGGCACGAACCCGCTCTGGGCAAGCGCGCGCATCAACCAGGACGCCATGTCCCGTTCGTCTTCAACCAACAATATGCGCATGACCGTCCGTTCCTTCGGGCAAATTCTCTGCTGCCCGCTGTCCGTGCACGCGTTGGCGCAGATAGCGGGTTTCGTGATGACGCCGAAAGAGGATCGCCGACAACTCGTTCAACGCCTGGGTATAGACATCGCGCTTGAACTCGATCACGGCGTCCAGGGGTACCCAATACTGGCTCCAGCGCCAGGCATCGAATTCCGGATGCTGCGTCGCGCGCAAGCACACATCGCTGTCACGTCCCACCAGGCGCAACAAGAACCAAATCTGTTTTTGTCCTTTATAGTGGCCACGCCACTCACGCCGGACGAAGTGATCGGGCACGTTATAACGTAACCAATCGCGTGTACGCCCCAAAATACGGACATGCTCGGGCTTCAAGCCCACCTCT
>LNAP01002048.1_pt1 | contig 20593 bp, 20 predicted proteins | sample 602601 | NCBI WGS metagenome assembly LNAP01 (sample SAMN02440304, study PRJNA202911) | soil metagenome | biome: Subtropical and temperate rainforests or woodlands; isolation source: soil samples (1 kg each in a 20% v/v slurry with milli Q water) were... ...
CTATCGGGTATATCCCGCCTGCAGAAGCTGAGGCAAACTACTACCGGCAATTCGCCAGTCAGGCCTCCATGGGTGGCGGCCTGACTTAAACCAACGGGCATCCACGAAACCCGGGGCGGTTCAGCAATGCTTCCTTGACCTGCCCCACCAGCCGTACCAAGCTAAAGTTAGTGAAGTCCGTCAACCACCAGAGGAATGACGGACGTGAAGAAGAGCAGATCATCGGGCCCTGTGGCAAGCAGTCACCGGTACGACAAAAAGACCCGATGCATTTGGATCTCATCCTTGAAGCCTTCACACGCGTTTGATCGAGAACGCACACGATACAGGCGTTCCCACTAGGCTCAAGCGCCATCGGCTGCACCCTGATTTATATCCTCTTGGTGCGCTGAACTGAGCTCTTTCTCCAAAGCCTTCTCGACCGCATCGATGCGGGTCTGGCACACCTTGAAAGCCGCTACGGACTCGGTGACGCTGTTCAATAGATCATCGATGTTTGACTCCGTCTGGTCACACAGAGTTTGCGCGTGCTGATGCGACGTCCCGTAGGCCTCTTTGACCGTCTTCAGGGTCATGGTGAAGCCGCCTCGAATCCACCTAGGTCGAAGTTCGGGTGAGACGTCACGGAAAACTGTTCACCCCTCCAACGGATTATTACAGCAGCGCACAGACAGTCCGACAACCGAGTTGCATTGACGCAGCACTGGCACCAGTTGCAAATTCGGTTTGCCATTCGGAGCAGCCTCTGGTTGCATTCTCCAGTCACCTCTAGCCCTACAAAGGGCCAGGTCGGAACGCCTCAGGTGATCAAGATGGATCAATTCCCAGGATTTCGTTGGCGTTGACAATGGCTGAGGCGATGTCTTCTGTACTCACCCTTTTGCTCATGGCCCGCTCTCTGATCAGATCGTACGCAGCGGCCTCGGTGATCTGTCGCGTGCGCGCAAGGATGCTCTTGGCATCGGCAACCTGGCGCACACCCAGCAACTTGGCTTCGAGCTTTTGCGCGCGACGACGCAGGCTTTTCCGATCCCCATGCAACCCGCGTGCAACCACAAGTGTTGACAGCAAGCCGAACGAGCGGATCGGAGACGGCAGTACGGCTTGGGCGCCGATTCGAAGGACCATTTCAACAATGGTTGGGTTCTCATACGTCACGATGGCAATGATGGTGGGCACATCGTCCCCTTTGAGCCACTCGAATCCTGTGGTGGTACTCTCCGGCCGCACAGCCAAGAACAGCACATCAATACCTTCGGGCAGCGCAGGCGGTGGTGGCCAAAAGGCTTGGGCTTGGCATCCGATTCGCTGCAACTGTTGGGCAAGTAGCCTCCCATCGTCATCGTCCGGATGAATGATTCCAACCTTGAGTGAGCGAAGATCCTTTACAAGCGGAGGCGTTGCCCGCACAACCCGTCGTTTGGTAACGTTCTCCAATTTACCAGCCCACCGAGCTCAGTGAGCGCGTCCAGTCACCAAAGGTATGCGTGACCATATAGGGGTCGGGTTGCACCGGTCGGGTAGCCTCGCGAACAATGGTGAACTGGCCTTCTGCGTTTGCCACGCCGATACGCGGGTACAGTGACGCGTGGTGATTTGTCGGGTCGATGCGCACCCGACCCTGAGGTGCATCGAACTCGCTTCCCAGGATGTGGGGCAAGATCTGACCTATTTCATCGCTCCCCGCACGGCGAAATGCGTTGGCGTAAATATGCATCTGGAAATACGTGGATTCCCAGCACATGTTTGGCACACAGGTGGCATTGGACTGACGACGGTAGCGCTCGAGGCAACGGGCATTTGCGTCCGACTTTACCGACTGGAAGTAAGGCGCAGAGGTGAAATGCCCCTTCGCAACATCGCTCCCCATCTGCGATATTTCCGTCTCCGAGGTGGTCAGGCTGGCGATAGGCATGGTCGCTGGATCCAAGCCCGCTTCAGCATATGCCCGGTAGAGGTTGGCAGTAGCATCCCCCACGACAGTCGAAAAAATGAAATCGGGCTTCTTGTTGCGAACATCGGTCATGATCTTTTGAAAATCCTTTTCCGAGGCGTCGAGCTTCACGTACCGCTCCGCGACCTTCCTGCTGTTGGGCAGCTTCAGAGTCAGGTCACTCACAATGCGGTTGGACTCATATGGATAGATGTAGTTGGATCCGATCATGTAGACGGATGCGCCAAAATTCGCCGTCATGAACTCGACCAGCTGAACGCTGTTCTGGTTAGGCGCCGCTCCCGTGTAGATGATGTTGTTGGAAAATTCGAAGCCCTCGTACAAGGTGGAATAGAAAAGAAGTTTGTTCCATTTTTCGACGATCGGCAATACCGCCTTTCGACTGCTTGACATGTAACAGCCGAATATGACGTTGACCTTGTCCTCAACGATCAGTCGCTCGGCAAGCGTTGCATTGACAGCGGGGGTAGACCGGGAGTCGTACCGCACGGGCACGATCTCGCGTCCGTCAATGCCGCCAGCTTGGTTGATCTCGTCAATGGCCAGTAAAGAGCCCTGTATCTGCGAGCAGCCGATCGTCGAGATCACTCCGGTTTCTGAGTAGAGAATGCCAACACGTATCGGATCCTTGTTTGCCACAGTTGCTAACCTTTCGTCATCGATGTAGCGACTTAACGCCACATGACAACCTATTGTTGATAATTTGTAAAATTGGTTTCATGGTACCGCTAGTCGGCCATACAACGCGGACAAATGGGCGGGTAAACGATGCGGATCATCAACAATGCGGTAGTTGTTCCACCCGAATATGTTGCGCACATACGGTTCGGCCTGGGGATCCAGCGCCGCACAAAAGATCTGCACACCAGACCGCCTGCCTTCGTGAACTGCCGCACGGGCATCCTCGATCAGGTACTGCGGCTCGTGGACATCCACATCAGACGGTGCGCCATCACCAATAATCAGAATCGCGCGATGATCGGTGCGTTCAAGCGCGAGTCGGGCAGTCGCATGTCGCAATGCAGCTCCCATACGGGTCGAGTAGCGACCCGGCACTGAGCGAATCATGCTGATTGCGTTCGCATCGAGCGCTGCACCGAATTCCAGCAAAGGGTAATAGTTCACCTCGGCGCGGGTGTTCGAGGAGAACCCGTGCACGGCAATTCGGTCATTGCTCTGCACGACCGACTGCGCCAGCAGCAGTGCCGCCTTCTTTTCGATGTCCAGGATGGACTCCATTCTGGCGCCCACACAATCGTTCGTCGACTCTGACAAGTCGAGCAAAACCAGGACGCTCGACTGCTGATCTTCGCTCCCCGCGCGCATGAAAAGGCGCAGGTCCGGAGTCAAGTCCATGCGCTTGTCGATCATCACTTCGATCGCCGCATTCAGATCGATGTCATCGCCCTCCCACTGACGCTTAAGGCGCCGTGCTCGGCTCACGCGCCGCGCGTGAGGCAGCGGAACCAATGCTGGCGTAGCAGAAGCCGCCTTGTCGCGGACTGGCAGGGTACGCATACCCGACAAGGTCGGTCGCTTTTCGATGACGGTGCACCAATCGGTGCGCATGAGCGAAGACCGACGGTCCCATTCGGGATAGCTATAACGGCCCAGTTCGATCTCCGTCGCCGGCACAACACTGGGGGAGGCATCCACCGAGTCCTGTCCCTGCTGCTGTTCCGGTGCCTGCACTTGCAGGTCCAGTGGCTCAGGTGGGGAGGGGTCGACGTCCTCGAAGTTCCAGAGAAAGCTGTTGTCGTCTCGATAGGCTTCAGGAACTACATACTGCTGCGCACGAAACGGAACCCGCATCTGCCCGAGGTCATTGGCAAGTATGGAAGCCAGTTGGCGAAACTCGGCATAGTTGTGAAGATCTGCCGCTTGTTCCTCGAACAGTCGACGCGCCTTGTTCACCCAGTAGTTGTCATCCTGGTAGTGCGGATCCATCAACGCCAGGTTCATGCGCCCGATCAACGCTGAAAACTCCAACCCCTGCGGCTTGACGCCACGCCTCAGAATTGGCAGAAACCATGCCCGCACCCCGGGGTAATCGCGAATCAGCAAGCGCTCAACACGGGCATCCTCGATAGCGGAGACCACCGCGACACTCATGGGTTTCAACGTATTGCTGGGCTGGTTTGGCGTCGAGTACAGCAAGTGGGCGACTGCATGCGCGACAGCTGCTCTATAGATAGGGTAGCGGTCCTGACCATCCAAAGCGGTGTAATCGTCTGGCAAAAACAAATGGCCAGGGGTCAGAATGGGTCGCAAGGGCAAGCCGTTCAGCGCAGTCTGATGGCGCGGCAGAAGTTGCAGTTCGACCTCTGCAAGGCCCGTGAGCAAAAGCGCCAGGGACGGCAGTGACGCGGCCAGGTCGCCCGCACCAGCCTCCCCGTGCAGCGCCTCGACCGCGCGTGGGTCTTCCAGCCGAAAGTAGGCCCTCTGACGCACCTGTTCGCCTGGGTACATTCGCAGTCCGGTCAGTATCCAGCGCCCAAAACCCTCGGCACCCACGATTGACAAAAGTCTGTTGAGAGAGTCGACCACCGCCAGCGTACACACAGGGTCTTCTTCACCGAGCGCCTCGAGCCAATGCAGAATGGCGCCGATCTGTTCGGCGCTGTAGCTGTCGGCAAGTTGGGCAATCTGGCCATCGAACGTGTCTGCCAACTGGCTGAGACCCCCGTCATGCCAGCGCTCTCGCACCCCCGACCATTGCTGCTGCGGCTTCAGCGTTTCAAGGCAGTCCTCTTCCGTCATTGTCGGGGCTCAATCATTATTCGAAGTAGGCTTCAACGAAACCCCGCAGCGCCATGGCCATGTCAGGGTCGTCGGTGAGCGCCAGCGTCATCGTCATGTCGCAGCTTTCCCGGGGATCGACGCCAGAGCGAATCAACACCCCGGCATAGATCAGCATGCGCGTGGAAATGCCCTCATCCAGACCATGGTTCTTCAACGCCCTCGACCTGTTCGCAATGCCAACCAGGCGAACGGCAAGGTCCATCGAGATCGCTGCTTCGTGCGCAACGACTTCTGCTTCAACCACCTCGTCGGGGTAATCGAATTTCAACGCAGCGAAACGCTGACGCGTCGAGGATTTCATATCCTTGCTTCGACTCTGGTAGCCCGGGTTGTATGAAACCACCAGCTGAAAATCGGGATGGGCATGAACCACCTCCGCCTTCTTTTCGAGCGGAAGAATGCGACGCGCATCGGTCAGTGGATGAATCACGACCGTTGTGTCCTGCCGCGCCTCGACCACCTCGTCCAAGTAACAGATCGCGCCGTGGCGAACGGCGAGCGTCAATGGACCATCGTGCCACGTGGTGCCCTGCGCATCAAGCAGGTAGCGCCCGATGAGATCAGAGGCCGTCATGTCTTCATTGCAGGCCAGCGTCACCAAGGGGCGGCCGAGTTTCCAGGCCATGTATTCGACGAACCGTGTCTTGCCACAGCCGGTAGGGCCCTTGATGATCAAGGGCAAGCGATGGGTATACGCATGTTCATACAGAGCAACCTCATTGCCTGCCGGTCGGTAGAACGGCTCGGCCTGAAGCCGATAAGCATCTAGCTTGGAATCCATGTACATCAATCCTGTCAATGCGGACGGGTGCTGCCCCAAGCATGTCACCCGCCCAGGTTGCAACAACGTTCAGCGGTGTTTGACCGCCTCGTTTGGAATGCCTTCAATGGGGCATTCAGGCGTGCCCGGCGTCTCGCGCGTCAATCCCTCGACCATCTTGCGGGTGCCTTCCGGATCATTGATCCACTTGCCGTAAAAATCGAACGGGCAAGCCGCTGCGCCATTGATGTCTTCGCCGGAATTGATCTTGCCGGTGTAGCCGCGATGGAGCAACTTGTACAAATGGTTATTCGACTGCGAATTCTTCCGTGCGTCGCGGATCAGGCTCATGGACAACTCGGCATACTGGATGCCCATGTCCTCCGTACCGCATTCGCCCATGGTGCGGCCGTCAAAGCCGACGATGGCCGAGTGACCGAAATAGGAGTACACACCGTCAAAGCCTGTGGCATTCGCCACGGCGACATAGACGTTGTTCATCCAGGCCATGGTTTTGGAAACCATGACTTGCTGCTCCTGCGAGGGGTACATGTAACCCTGACTGCGGACGATCAACTCGGCTCCACGCATGGCGCAATCACGCCAGATTTCCGGATAATTTCCATCGTCGCAGATGATCAGGCTGATCTTCATGCCCTTGGGTCCTTCGGAGACATAAGTGCAATCTCCGGGATACCAGCCCTCGATCGGTGTCCATGGCATGATCTTCCGGTACTTCTGGACGATCTCGCCTTTGTTGTTCATGAGGATCAGCGTGTTGTACGGCGCCTTGTTCGGATGCTCCTCGTGTCGCTCACCGGTCAGCGAAAACACACCCCATACGTTGGCCTTTCGACATGCCTCTGCGAAGATGTCAGTCTCTGGGCCAGGGATCGTTACCGCTGTCTCGTACATCTCTTTCGGGTCGTACATGATGCCGTGGGTGGAGTACTCCGGGAAAACCACCAGGTCCATGCCAGGCAGGCCTTGTTTCATGCCGACGAGCATCTCGGCAACATTGCGCGCGTTAGCAAGGACTTCGGCCTTGGTATGCAGTCGCGGCATTTTGTAGTTGACTACGGCTACACCGACGCAATCGTTGCTGCTTGAAATATCACCATGTCGCATTACTTACTCCTAGTTTGATTAAAACCCTGCCTCGACGGTCAGGAATGAACGGACTCACTCAAATTCCGTATTGCGTATGCCGACCGCCCGTGCCATGCCGGAACGATCGATCACCTCAAAAAAATGCGGACTGACCGGCGGTCAGGCCAAACACGGCCACCCTTTCGCCCTTGACGAGATCGGCCGCAACGCATCGCCTGGAAGGCACGCCCGAGATGGGGTCGCCTTGCTTGATGTTCATGACGTTCCCCGGTGATTGGATGGATCAGATATCGTCAGATCAGACGAATTTCAGTCTGCTGCGATAGGTCCAGGCCCACATCACGAACACGACAGCGAGCAGCAAAGCTCCGGCCATCGAGTAACCGAACTCGCCGAGTTCGATTGCGGGCACGATTTCCTTACCAATGTTGTAGGCAGCCACGCTGTACGAGAGTGCGACGATCAGCCAGCCGAGGGTGCGCCGATAGCGCCGGCCGGCAGCCTCGCCGTCGGCTCGCCGAACGATGTGGCACAACAGGCGTCCGTCCACCGTGTCGGTGATGATCATGCCCAGCGTGAACACCAGCCCCGCGCCCATGGCAGCCTGAATTCCGCCGTTGTTGGTTGCAACATAGCCCCAGGCCGATGCCTGGGTGGCGGTGTCGAATACGGAGGCGAACAGGACGCCAATGAGCACGATCGCCAGCGGGTTCGACTTGTTGCGCAGCCTGCGCGGGATGAGTCGCATCTTCCAGCCGGTTGGCTGATAGGCTTGGCCAGGAATCAGCAGCTGGCGCAGATTGAGCGTGCCCACCAGCAACAGCAGCAAGGTGGGAACCCACCCGAAAACCGTGACAACGGTATCGGGCACATGGATGCCACGGCTGAGCTGATTGACGCCCACGGCGATAGCCGTGACGAGCAGTCCATGACCGAGCGCGAACAGGGTGCCGACCCAGGGCGCAAGCTTTTGATTGTTGTCCAGCGTGCTCCATGTCAGTCCGTCAATGCAGGCGATGTGGTCCGGGTCAAGCCCGTGCCGCAGGCCAAGCACAAACATCAACACGATGCCGGAGAATGAAATGAGATCGGCGTTCATGGTTACCTTTCGAGTTGATAGATGATTTCAGCGAACGAGACAGGCAGTGAGGCCTGCTTGCAAGGCATCGCGATCGAGATTGCGGCCGATCACAACGTATTCGGTGCCGCGCGACTCGCTCGGCTCCCAGTCGGTAAAGCGGCTCATCGTGGTGAGCATGCGAACACTCTGGAAGACAATGCGCTGGTTGAAGCCCTGGGCATTGAACACCCCCTTGGTGCGCAGTAGATCGCCACCCTGCTCTTGCAGCAGCGGTGTGATCCAGGCCATGAAACGGTTCATGTCTATCGGTTGCGGCTCGCGCAGCACGATGGAAGTCACGGCCTCATCGTGCTCGTGATCGAGGTCGCTCAGGAACGTGGGGTCCACCTGTAGCTTGGCCTCAAGCTGGAAGGCGTTGGTGTCAAGGATCTTCGCCAGGTCGACCACGCCTTGCTCCGTACGGTGCATGCGCGCCAGCGGATTGAGCAACCGTATACGGCGTTCTATTGCCGCGATGGCTTCGTCCGACACCAGGTCACTCTTGTTGACGAGGATGATGTCGGCAAACGCGACCTGCTCCTGTGCTTCGTGGCTTTGTTCGAGGTTCTGCTCGATGTTCACGGCATCGACCACGGTGACGAAGGAGTCGAGCCGTGTGCCTTCGCGCACGCCGTCAGCCACGAAGAAGGTTGACGCCACCGGCGCCGGATCCGCCAGTCCCGTGGTTTCAATCAGAATCGCATCCAGCCTATCAGCGCGCTGCAGCAGTTTGTTGATGGTCTCCACCAGATCACCGCGTACTGTGCAGCACAGACATCCATTGTTGAATTCGATGAGCTCCTCGTTTTCGTCTTTGACGATCAGTTGACCATCGATGCTGACCTCGCCGAACTCGTTGACGATCACAGCCACCTTGCGACCATGCTGCTCGCTAAGCACATGGTTGAGCACGGTGGTCTTGCCAGAGCCGAGAAAGCCGGTGATCACGGTGACCGGTATCTTGGTATTGGGTGTTGAAGTATTCATGGTGCGGTGTTCCTCGGGTTGGACAAAGGTAAGGGCGGCATACGGCCCAGCAGGCGGTTTCGCAGCAAGGGCGGTCGTTGGAGACGACCAAGCACAGAACCAGACTGCTGACCCAGCAGCAGCGCGCAATCGAGAATGGCGGCGGCGTGTTCGCGTGTGGGTTCAAGGCCCCCGAGCAGGTAGGCGTACTTCCCGGGCGCACCGATGCCTGCCGTGCAACCTTGGTCGCAGCTGCCAAGGCATTCGACCGACCGCACCATCACCTGATCGGCAGCAGGGTGTGTGTTGTGCAGAAGGCCGACCAGATCAAACAGCTCTCGGCCGTCGGTGGTCATCGTCGCTGAAACGCCAGGCTCCAGCGACATGCGGCAAGTGATGCAGACGAACAAGGTGGCCGGTGCCGCTGCACAGTCCTGAGGCGTACCGACACCCATGGTGGTGGCATTCTCGGCGTTGCTGGAAGTGTCAGAGGTCATGTCATTGCGCAATCAGTTTGGCCAGTGCCTGGCCGGCGGCATCGGAATAGGTTGCGGCCTGGTCGGCAATCAGGTAATTGCGCCCACCAAAGATGCGCCGCACATAGCCGTCGGCCTGTCGATCCAGCGTCAGGCAAAACGTTTCGACGCCACTGGCAGAGGCGGTAGCGACGGCGTGGCGCGCGTCTTCAACCAGATAGTCATCCTCGAAAACATCGATATCCGACGGCTCGCCATCGGTCAGCAACAAGATCAACTTGCGCTCGGCTGTCTCGGCTGCCAGTGCCTCGCTCGCATGGCGCAAGGCCGCGCCCATGCGAGTAGACAAGCGGCCTTCCTGCTCCTTCAACTGCGCATGCTGCGCAGGACCGAACGGCTCGTCGAAATCTTTGATCCGGACGTAATGCACTTCTTGTCGCCCATTCGACGAGAAGCCATGCACCGCGACACGATCGCGCGAGGCGTCCAGCGACTCGGCAACCAATGCTGCCGCGCGCTTCTCGATATCGAGCACACTGGTGAAGCTGCCGGGTACAAAGCGCTTGGTGGACACGGACAAGTCCATCAACAGCACGATGGCGGTCGACCTGCGCCGGCGACCATGGCGCATGAAGATGCGCGGGTCGGGTGTCAGTCCGCCAGCGCGCTGCACAAAGCTGTCGACGGTTGCATCGAGATCGAGTTCGTCGCCCTCGTGCAGGCGCTTCAGTCGCACCGATCGATCCGGTATGTGTGCCAGCGCATTGAAGCGAATCGGAGTGCGGCGTGCGGACGTGGTCGAATGGCATCGCGAGGATTCCCGTGGGGTCGGCACTGCCGCCTCGATGACGGTTGCCCAGTCTTCGCGCAGCATTTCAAGCTTGTAGTCCCACTCCGGGTGTTGCCGCCGCCGACGCACGTCGATCTCGACGGTGAGCAACGGATCCAAGGACACCTTCTGTGGTTCACGCGACGCCAGGAGTTCGCGCTCCAAGCTATTGACTTCGTCGCCAGATTCCAACGCATTGAGATTCCACAGCAGGGCGTTGTCATCGCGGTAGGCCGGCACAACGCGGTAGCGCTCGGCATCGAATGGCAGTCGCATCTTCGTGCACTCGACCGCCAGGCGCCGGCCGATGGGTGCGAATGCAGCAACGTCGTGCAGGTCGGCCGCAGCCTCTTCGAACATCTGCCGTCCCAGCACCACCCAAGCGTTGCTGTCGGCATACGCTGGTTCGTGCAATGCGTGTGCCAGCCTTGCAGCCAGCCCGTTCAAATCAAAGCCCACGCTGAGTCGCGTCGCCACATGGAATTCGCCCCACAGCGCTTGGAGGCCTGGGTATTGACGCAGCATCAGTCGTTCGACACGCGCGTCTTCAATGAGTGCCAGCATCGCCAAAAGCATTGGGTGTCGATTGCCAGCAGGCCTCTGGCGTGGCGAATACTGCAAGTGTGCCGCGGCATGCGCCATGGCGGCGCGGTAGAGTCGCTCGCGTGTGTCGGCACCACCTTCGGCGACACCAGTCCAACGCCTAGGCACCAGCAGCACATCATCATCGACGGTCACCCGCGTTGGCGCCGCCTGTCCGCGCTGCGGCGCATGCAATTCGAGCCGGAAATCCGGGAAACCGAAACCGGCAAGGTAGTGCTGCAGTGCCGCGCGGCGGACAAGAATGTGGTCGGCATCGCTCTGGGCACCCGGGTCGGCAAAGCTCAAGGGGTCACCGGTCTCAAAGTGCTGCAGCCGCTTGGCCGGCGAGGTGCTGTGGCGCTGCAAGCCGTCAAAGGCCCATCGACGCAGCGCCGTTACGCTCACGGGATCTGGCACGAGTCCATCGAGGCGCGCGATCAACGCCAGCGTGCCGGCAGGCTCTTCGGTACCGATCTGGCAGAGCAGATCGACCAAGGCCTCCAGCTCATCTTCGTCGGCGTGCTCCGCGAGCGCCGGCAGAACCGCGCGCAGCGCAGTGTGGATCGCTTCGTCGATACCACGCAACACGGCCAGTCGCCGCGCCAACGATGGCGCCGGTGGAGCTGCGGAGGTCTTCATCAGGCTTTCGGCCCGAACTGGGCTTCGACGAAGCCGTTGAGAGCCGCCATCAGATCGCGGTCGTCGGTTATGGGTGCTGCCATCGCCAAACGGCACGCGTCGTGCACGTCGATATGTTCAGCGATCAGGTGTGCGGCGTGAATCAGCATGCGCGTAGAGATGCCCTCGTCGAGCCCTCGCCCACGCAGTGCGCGCGATTGCTGCGCGACGGCAACCAGCTTGGCTGCCGTATCCTGCGGTACACCCCCCTCGTGCACCACCACTTCGGTCTCGACGTCAGCTGTGGGAAAGTCGAAGTCGATCGCGCCGAAGCGCTGTTTGGTCGAGGGCTTCATATCCTTGGCTGCGCTCTGATAGCCAGGGTTATAGGAAACAACCAGTCGGAAGTCAGGGTGCGCCCGCACCGCCTCGCCACGCCTGTCCAGCGGCAGCAGGCGACGGTCGTCGGTCAATGGGTGGATCACCACGGTGGTGTCCTGGCGCGCCTCGACGAACTCGTCCAGGTAACACATAGCGCCGTACCTCACGGCCAACGTGAGCGGGCCGTCGTGCCAGACGGTGCCCTGGGCATCGAGCAGAAAACGGCCAACCAGGTCAGACGCGGTCATGTCTTCGTTGCAGGCAATCGTGATCAATGGCAGCTTCAGCCGCCAGGCCATGTGCTCGACAAAGCGAGTCTTGCCACAGCCAGTAGGACCTTTCAGCATCATTGGCAGGCCACGCGAGCAGGCTGCCTCGAACAATGCCACCTCACTGCCCGCAGCGCGGTAGTACGGCTCACTGTCGATCAGGTACGGGCGAATCGCGTCATCCATGGGACTACCAATCAAAAAACTCTGTTTGCACGAAAGTAAATATCGGGCCTGGGCGACCCACACACATGGGTCGCCCAACCCCTTGACACCCAGCCCGCTTAAGCGTGCGCCTTGGCGAGCTTCTTCGCGTCACCGCCCGGTGTCTTGACCACGGTCTTGGTCATCATGTCGATGGCCTCCTCCAGAATCACCTTGCGGTTCGGTGGCGGCAACTTGTCACCACGGAGCTGGTCGTAAGGCACCACGACCCAGCACGCGCAACCCCAGATGCACTCGCCGGCCATGCCTTCGAAGCGGATGGCTGGCTCGGACAACATCGGCCCGATATCGATCAACCAGGCGTGCTCGTTGAGCTTGTCTTCCCAGGTCATCTTGTCGTAGGTCTTCTGGGATTCCCAGAACGCATTCAGGTCGGTTTTTGCCACGCCCGGGAGGATGGCGATGGCGTAGGCCGTCAGGGCGTCGAAGAACTCATGGTTCTCGGTCTGGTAGGTCGAGTCACCCTCCAGCAGGTACTGCTTGGTGACCAGGTCTTTCATGCCCTTGCTGATCAGGTCGAAACCCATGTCGCGCGAGGCGTACACATGAACCTCGGCATAGTCGGTCTGGAATCCGTCCCTCAGGCCGCTGTACTTGGGCACGAAGTCGATCCACTGAGCAAGCACAGCATCCCACTTCGAACCCGCCTCGCCCGGCAGAACCTGCACGCCAGGGTGGGTCAGTTTGGCGACGTCGAACAGCGTCCAGTTGCGTGATTTCGCCGAGAGAGTTTCGTGCGGTGCACCGGTGAAGCCAGCCGGACGCATCGCCTTGAACAGCACCCGACCGCTATCGAGAACGGCAAAACGCATGAACGAATCGGCAGTGAATCGGTTGGTCACCATCTGCTTGAAGTTCTGCCGTACCTCCTTCTCACCGGTCTTGGTGTAAGCGGTCAGGCGTTGCCAGCTCTGCTCAGGGTTGACGACGAAAAATCCGCCGGTGAACGGGCTGCGGTACAGATCACCCCAGACTGTCGTGACGCCGGCATTCTTGTCGTCATCGAGCATGCAGTCGAGGTCGTTCAGCGTCGTGTATTGCGTGGCGTTGTTGTGGTATTCGGCTGGATCGCCGCTGTGGCTGAGCTGGCCCACACCAATGACCGGAATGCGTCGGCCGAGCTTGACGTTCGACAGGTGGCGTGCGAGGTCAACCACCATGCCGCTGCCGGTGCCGCCTGCCATGCCGAAGCAAACCATCACCATGGAAGGCAGGGTCGCCGCCTCGACCTGGTCGACAAAGTTCCGCAAGGCGACGTCCATCGGCCGCTCACCAGCGTAGTAGGCGTTGGCGTAGATGCCCTTGGCCACCGCGCGCGGAAAATGGTTGCCGGCCTTCGGCAATTCGTACTTGTGCGGTACATACGACTCGAAGTTCGGGTTCCAGTAGTAACGCGGGTATTCGATCTTCAGAAACTCACGGGTGCGGTTCATGCCTTCGAAAAATTCGTCTCGCTCCGGCACCGGCATCGCGATCGCCTGAAACTGGAAGCGCTCGGCCGGGATGCCACGCGATTCCAGACGTTTCTTGAACGAGTTGGCGTAGTCAGTGACGATGCCCATGTCCTGATCGCCGATGTCGACCACCATGGCAGCGAAGGTCGCGCGCGGGTCCGTCAACAGGTCTTCGATTTCGCCTGTTCGTAACAACGCTTCTATATAGGCCATGCCTGTGCGGCCGATGCCGATAGCATGCAGACAGTGTGGCGCCTGCACGCCAGTGGCACTGTTGTAAAGGGAAGAGCTCATGACTTACTCCGATCGTTTAGTGGGTTGCGGTGAAGAAAGGGCGGACGCCCCGGTGGGATGGTGATTTGCAGGTCGTAACTGGAGAACTTCGCGCGACGGTGATCCATCGTGCGGTTCAACAACGAACGGAGAATGTTTCGGTGTGGTCGAGAAAGTCGAGATCCCGCAGGATGTGCGCGACCGAGGTGGCGCGCTCATTGGCCACGTACAGCATGTAGTCTTCGACGAACAGGCCTGGGTCGCGGGAAATCGTGCCGTCCTCAATCAGCGCCACGCCTTTCTCGAGATTGACCCTGTGCAGCTTTGCGGTCCAGATCGGCGATTCGATGTGGATCGCTTCGTCATCGACCCGCGCAACTTTCAGAAACTTGCCTCCAGCAACGGTCGGAACCATGAAGCCATCGCCGTATTTGTCCTTAACTTTTGACCAGTCGAGTGGCATGTTGGTGCTCCTTAAAAATGAATAACCGTGTGGATTCGGGTTGCAGCGGTCTAGGCTGGGTCAGCCGTGGGGGACTCGCCACGCAGATCTGCGAACGGCACTGCGACCCAGTTCTGGCTCGCGCCTATGCCGGCCCCGGCCATGCCTTCAAAGCGTGTCGAGGGTTCGCACAGCAACACGCCCTGCTCAAGCAACAGCGCATGGCCAAGCAATCGCGCCTGTGGCGTGGCTGCCTCGTATGCGTCACGGGCGGCGAAAAACCAGCTCAGGTCGGTCTTGGCCACACGCGGCAGCGTGAATTGGGCGGAGCCCTCTCGGCCACCTTCAGCCGCATTCGGTGTGGCCTCGGGCGAGAACAGCGATTGCAGGGTCGTCGCCAGTGCCTGGGTGCTTGCGTCCGCCGCACGGGCCACACGCAATTCGATGAATTCGGGCGTGTAGCCTGGCAATAGCCCGAGTTGTCCGGGAAGCTCCGGGTCCAGCGACAGCGGTTCTCCCGACAGGTCGACGAAACCGCACAGATGCATCCACTGCGCGCCCCAGGGTGTGCGCGCCGCCGAGTGTTGTGTTGATGGTGCTGCCACCCAGTTCAACAGGCGCAAGACCTCCCACAAGTTGGCGCCATGGCGCAGCGTCAACAGAGCGGCCAGCTCTTCGTTTACGCGCTGATGCGTGGCCGCCAGGTCATGCACGCCTTGCCACACCGGTTCCTGCGGCACCATCAGAAAACCCGCTGTGAAGGGGTTCTTGTACAAGTCACCGCAAGAGCGAACCACACCCACATTCTTGGTCTCGTCGCAGAGGCAATCAAGCTCATTGAGCACCGGGTAAAGGTTGGCATCCGCTTGCCCGTCGGGGTCGCCATCGCAAGGTGCAATGCCAATGCCGGTAACCAGCACCCGGCGACCAAAGATGCCATTTGACAGATGGCGCGCCAGATCGAGCGCAATGCCACTGCCCGTTCCACCGCCAAGTCCGAATACGATGCACACCACCACGTCGCCCTGCGTCGCTTCCACGCTCTTGGCAAAACGGCGGAGCGTCGCAGCCATCGGCCTGTCGCCGTCGTAATACGCTCGACCGTAGACAGCCTTCGCTACTGCGCGAGGCACTGGTTCACCCGCTTTTGGCAGCACCTGGTCGGCATCGAGCCAAGACTGATAGTCCGGATTCCAGTGGTACAGCGGGTACTCAAGTTTCAGGAAGTCGCGATACCGACCGAGCGAGTCCTGAAGTTCGGCAATCGGGGCCATCGGCAGTGACACCGTCTCGATTTGCGCCCGGTCGGCAGGGAAGCGCTGCGCCATGTCCTGTATGCGGCTCAGTGTTTCATCACTCTCACCATTGCCATCGCCGATGTCGATGGCGAGCGCAGTCATGCGTGAACCGTCGGTCGCCAGCAAGTCGTCAGGGGCATCCCGCAGCATCTGCTCCACCACACGTGTGCCTGCACCGCCAACGCCAATGACGTGCACGCCGTAGGGCAATGTTGACGCATCGGCTATGCGGTGCACACCACGGCGCAGTGCATCCAATTTTCGCTGCTGAAGCTTGGCTTCGGTCGTGCCGATGGCGGGCGTTGGACGTCCCCGCATCAAGTCAATTCCCGCTGTCGATGTCATCTGCTGATCCTCTCTATGTGCAAAAAGGCACACGCTTTCAAAACAAGCCACCAACCAAAACGATGCGCGTGGTCCGACAAAGCAAACCAACGATGCATCCCCTCTCAGGCGTTGCCAACCGTGGTATCTGAAGGTGACGCTACGCCGCAGCTGCCAGCACAATCCATCAAGAACTACGAAAAACAAACGAAAAAAAAAGCCCGAACCAGATGAACTGGTTCGGGCTTTTTTTGCCTTGTGGCTGACTGGCAATACTGGCAGTCGGCCACTAACTGTGGGGCGACAATTTCTTGTCGGTGAACGTATCCTACCGCGGTGAAGCGGTGCTGTCGACAATTTTTTCGAAAAACTTTTTTGTCAAAGTTGACATCAGGACATCGGCAGCGTCCCTTGGACTTCACCCGCTTCGATAGACAGTTGTCAACACCGGCCCAGATTCACTCAAGCTCACAAATGTCTTCCCAGATCTTAAGCAGCCGCTGCGCAGCAGGCAGCTTCTTCAAGACAGCCCGATCCTCAACCCACAACTCCAGCGTGTTGGGCAGCGAGGGACAGTAGTTGATCTGTGTGAGCCAACTGCGCCGTTGATCCAACTGATCGGGTCGACCCGTCTGGAACATCCAGAAGTCCGATAAGGCCACGTCGAAGCGTGCTCTCCAACAGTCTTCACTCCAGAGCCTGCGAAACTCATAGATCCGCACACACTCCTTCTGCCCTGGCTGGGTGCGTCCCTCGGCATCGACCGACGGTGGTGAGGCCGGATACCAACACACCTCCACACGTTCACGCAACAGCTTGAGCGCCTGCACAATGTTCCACATGCTTCGTTCGTTGTCGATCTCTGCCTTGACGCGCCGAGATTGGGATCGAAGCTGCCGATGGCGCGGGGCATGGATGGGGCAACCTTTGTCTGTCTCGAGTGCCGGATAGACCTGCGTATCCGGGCTGTCCGCTCCCTCTTGGGGTGTGCAAGACAGCAGGTTCACAGCATTGCTCAGGCTGCCGATGCCAAACCATTCCGTGCCACCGTCCCATCGACCGACATGGCTCCCTTCAACGTGCAAGCGGAACCCTGCCAGTGCGCGGTGCAAAGACGACTCGACCTCGGCGGCACGTCGGGTATTTGGGAACTTCGCCACCAATGAACTGTGCAGAGACAGATGCTCGTATTCAGGCAGATGCTTGGCACGGTGCAAAGGGTGGATGCTGCGCCCGATTTTGTACCGACTCTCTGTGGCGTGCACCAGCAGATAGACATAAGAAGGTTGCTCCGGTTCTCCTGGCATCAGGTCCTTTTGTCGGCGGCGCGGGGTGACGTGGGCCTTTGAAGTGCCGGTTTTTTTGGCAAATGAAATCCCAGGGGTTTGGATTGACAGTCATGTGAATACTTCCGAATTTGCGATGAACGGAAAAGCTGAGATGGATTGGGGCAAAGGGGCGCACGACCAAGCCAGGTGGTCACCGGGTCGTTGCGCCTTTTCCTTTAGGTCGCCCACAACTCTTTGACCCGCCGGTTGGCGATCCACACGGCCGCGCCTATGCGGCCGACCTGCGCCGGGTCAGCGTCGTTGTCGATACCCTGCTCGAACACAGCGCTCAAGGTGTCGCCTATGTCCTGGAGATCAAGGCGCAGCAAATGCAAGGGCCTCTCCAACAAGTCGGCGGTTACTTGCCTTGTCCATTCAAACGTCATGCCGGTGCGGCCCGTGGTTTGAACGACCCAGGGGTGCAGACAATTGAACAGTCCACAGGGGTAGACCAGCGCGGCTGCATAGGCAACCTGTCGTTCGAGGGCGTTGGCCAAGATGCCCGCCCCACGTGCCTGCCGTGCTGCGCGCAAAGCGGCATCCAGCGGCAACTGCTCTTCTTCCCATTGGTACAGCGGCAAGGTTCGGGCTCGGATCACCCTGGGCTGGAAGTAGCACTCGACCATCAGGTCGTCGGCAAAGACGCTTTCAACAAACTGTTCGAGCCGGGGGTCGTCCATCGGTTCGCGCAACGCATGCAATTGCGCACGCAGGGTTTGCACACGTGAGGGGGGCAACCGCAGCGGTTCAACCCAAACGGGAGGGTACGGTTCGTCGGGCGGAAAGATCTTCAGTATGTCGAGCAAGGTTTCCATTTCTCGAAAGTCTTCGGGCGGCACATTCGGATTGGCCATGGGGCGCTTGGGGTCTGGCTGGGATGGGTGTTGCATAAGGAACTCCTGATCGTTGAAGTCGAAAAATTGAAGAGATGTTCTGGTTGGAAATAGAGAGAGGAAAGGAGAGGGAATCTCAGCCGCCAATAGGGCTTTCGCCGCTTTCCTCGGGCGCGCTATCAGAGGTGGCCTTGGCGGTTTTGGCGCTGCCGTCAGCCGCCCTCGCAAGCGCGGGCAATACCACCGGCGTCAGCTCGAGGTCGAACACATCGGTTTCCGTGCTGAAAAGGCAGAAGAAACTTTTGGCCACCAAGGAGGCGCGGAAGCGCTCGATGATTTGGGGATCGGTGGCACCCAGTTCACCTGGATCGAGAACGACACCGCAATAGCCGTAGAGCTGATGCAGCTGCACAGGACGGCTTTGAAACGGTTGTTGCTCTGGCGGGCTGTCCTGCTGCGCGGTGGTCGGCTTTGGCTGGCGGGACTTGGCCTTGCCGGACTGGCTGCTTTTGCCGGTCTTTGGTGCGGCGGATTGGGTGTTGGCTTTTGGGTTGGTCTTGCGGTTCATGGTGAGTCCTTTGGATAGGTGGCTGAAGTGGCACAACGGGTGCCGATGTTCTGGCGTCAGGGAGGGTGGTTCTCTGGTGATCAGGCAAAGCTCCGCCCTGCCCTGCTCGTTGGGCTTTTGGCTTTTGATGGGTTAGAAAAAGGGAAGGTCCTGCGTCAGCAGGTAGGTATCGCAAGCATCACGGTGGACACAAGCTGTTGTGGAGATCGATGACTGACCTCGTCGCAATCGGTACCTCTGCTTGTTCTCATCCACGCGCTTCGCGGTAGGGACAGACAACAGAGAATCGGAGTGGCTTCCTGCTTGAGGAAGGGGCGTTTTATGTCGCTGTGCCTCCTCAAAAACTCTCGCCAGAGAAACTCTCTGGTTCGGGTGGCCATGGCCCATCAGCCTGATGTTGAATGGGGAGCCCCGCAGACCTCATGGCCTTGGGCGTCGGATCAGGCAAGCGTTCAACGATGCCGGTCACCGGCGTGATGGAGATGTGCTGTTTGAGCATGCGCTCCATGGCCGAGCCATCGCGCCGGGTGAGGTTGGGCACGTAGCGGCTGTAGACCCGAAACAGCATTTCGGTGCTGGTGTGGCCAAGCTGGCGTGCGATCCACTCCGGTGCTTCGCCCGAGGCCAGCCACAGGGTCGCTGCGGTGTGGCGCATTTGATAAGCACGCCGGTGGTCCAACGCCAGGTGGCGAAGCAGCGGGGCCCAGACCCGGTTGAGGAAATTCTGGTTGTCGATGGGCTTGCCGCTTCGGCCACAAAAGACGAACTCGGACAGCTTGCCGCTGGCCTCGTACTGCTTTTGCAATGCATCGAACACCAGCTGATTCATCTGGATGTCGCGCATGCTGCCATCGGTCTTGAGGTCGTCCTCTTCATTGAGCACGATGGACTCGCGCACCAGGATCAGCCGCCGCTCGAAGTCGATGTATTTCCACTTGAGCCCATGCACCTCCCCCGTTCGCATGCCTGTGAAAAATCGCGTGATGAAGTAGTTGCGGTAGTCGGGACGCGCAGTGCTGATGATGCGTTGCACTTCCTCCATGCTGAAGGGCATCACGTCGCTGCGTTTGATCTTCAGCGGTTTGATGTTTCGAAAAGCGGACGTAAACTCAAAGCGGTCGGCTGCTTCGTTGAGGATCTGGCGCAGCGGCTTCATCACGGAGTTGATGCGGCGGTTGGACAGCGTGGAAGTGGATTTTCGGGCGGTGACTTTGGCGAGTGAAGTCCGAAAAGCCAGTACGTCTGCCTTGTTGATGCGGCCGACCTCCTTGTCTTCAAAGAATGGGATCAGGTATTTGTCCAGCGCTCCGCGCTGCGTGATCTTGTAGCTGCGACGCCAAGTCACCTCGGCCTCGTCAAACCACTGGTTGGCAAACTGCCGAAATGGCGGTGTGCCGGTCTTGCCGCTGGGCAGCACGGCGACAGCAGAATCTGCGTCGTCATCGGCTTCAGCTGTTTTGTCCGGCAAGGGCTTGCCGAAGGTCTTTTGGTAGTCGAATGAACCCAGCGCAATTTCAGCTTCTATGCGCTCCAGCGCTTTTTGAAGGCGCTTTCGATTGCCAGGGTTGTCGGCCAACGTCGTGTATTCCCGCAAGCGTTGCCCAGCATGGCGAAAGTCCATGAAAAGCGTGCCTTTGCTTTCCAGGCGGCGGATGCTACCCATGAAGCACGCCTCCGTTGGCCATAGGGATTGCGTCGGAACCCATGGCTGAATGCTGTGCCATGTCGGATTCGATGGTCTCCCAGATGTAGAGGGTCTTGCGTCCGCCAAACGGGCGAATGTAATGACGCCCCTCCAGCAAAACGCTGTCTTTGAGTCGATCCCGGATGGTTCGACTGTCGTACTTGATGCGGGACGACAACTCATCGGTTGTCAGGTATGTAGGGGTCTCCTCGTTTTCAGTGCAATAAGTGACGGTACGCAAAGCTAGCACTGGCGCGGGGGTGGTCTGGGTAGACCGTTGATTTCATTGACTTTCCT
>LNAP01005823.1_pt1 | contig 20586 bp, 17 predicted proteins | sample 602601 | NCBI WGS metagenome assembly LNAP01 (sample SAMN02440304, study PRJNA202911) | soil metagenome | biome: Subtropical and temperate rainforests or woodlands; isolation source: soil samples (1 kg each in a 20% v/v slurry with milli Q water) were... ...
CGATCTGGTATCGATCATGTCCTACGACGCCGGCCCCGCCTTCCGCGCGGACGAGGCATTCCGCGCCTATCGTCAGCTCTGGAAAGGGCCGCTGGCGCTCGGCGTGCGGGTGATGCCCAGCACGATCCCCGGCGAGCCGCGCTTCACGGTGGCCACGACCTCCCGCATGCTGCGCGCGGTCATCCCCGACCCCAAAGCCGGCGCCATGCTCTATGCGCTGCTCGAGGAGCCGCCCGGCCCTCCCGGACCGGACAATCCCGATTATCGCAGCCTCGCGGTCGCGATCTGCGTGACGCTGGACCTGCGGGACTGCTCGGCGCCCATCCCGTAGGCGTCAGTTCAGGACGGCGCTGTCGCGGTGCCGCGCCACGATGTTGGAGAAGGCGGTCGGCCGCGCACCAAGCGCGATAAGCGCGCCGTTCTCCTGCATGCGGTAGAACTCGTAGCCGAGCCCCGCCAGCGCATTCCACGCCGCCGCCGGATCGCCGCCGGCCTTGTCGAGCGTCGGGCAGTTGATCTCGAAGATCACGGTCGGGTGGTGGGCGCCGATGGTCTCGACGCCGCCGGCGATCACCAGGCCCTCGGCCCCCTCGACGTCGATCTTGATGCAGTCGACGCGCGGCAGACCCAGATCGCGCACCAGCACGTCGAGCGTCGTCACCTCGACCTGCTCGCTCCCCGATTCCGTGCCGTCGCTGATCAGCGAGAACGCCTGCGGGTCGTCGCCCAGCGGGTTGTGGTGCAGCGCCGCAGTACCCGGCTTGTCGGCCAGCGCCTTGCGCACCACCGCGACATTGCCGAAGCCGTTGAGCGCGATGTTGGCATCGAGCTGCGTACCCGCCGCCTCGCCCGGCTCCACCGCCACCACGCGCGCGGCGTGCGGGGCGACCTTGAGCGTGAACAGCCCGATATTGGCGCCGACATCGACGAAGATGTCGCCCTTGCCGACGAACTTCTGGAGATAATGCAGCTCCGGCTCAACCGCGTCGCGCAGCAGGAAGGCCGATACCGAGGTGTAGCGCAGGTCCGACGGCACCCGCAACTTGGCGCCGCCATCCACCAGTTGGAACACCGGGCTGCGCCCCAGCGCTACGTTCACCGCCCAGCGCATGGCACGGCCGATGACGGTCAGCGGAGCCTCCTTGAAAGCGGGCTCGTGAAACAGCTTATCCAGGCGCCGCAGCATTCTATGTCCTGATGTTATGTCGGGTAACGGGCGCGAAGCTTATGCTGTGCGCGGGCGGTGAAGTCGAGACCTCGCGGCCCTTCTCGCGGGCGAGATACACCGCGAGCGCCATGCACACGCCGAACTCGCCCGGCGTGAACACCAGCGAATAGACCGCCGACGTCACCAGCATGAACACGATGTAGTCGGACAGTGCCAGCACGATGGGGTCGCGCCGGGTGGCCGTGGTCCGCAGCACGACATAGAGCCCCCAGCAATACAGCCCCGCGAGCAGCAGCGCGCCGATGGCGCCATATTCGAACACCACGCCCACCCAGCCGAGATCGGCGATATAGAACTGCGCGTTGCCGAAGATGTCCGCCAGCGTGACGTTGCCGAAGCGCGTGGTGGCGCCGACGCCGAAGAACCAGCGCCACACATTGTCGCCGAGATAGTTCGCCGCCAGCGCCAGCGAATTCTGCCGCACGGTGAGCGACCCGCCGAGCGACTGCGCCAGATCCTGCGAGTTTTCGATAACGAGATAGCCGACCCCGAGCGGCACCGTCAGCAGGAACAGCCCGAGCACGATCCGCCGGATGCGCGGCGGCAGCGAGGTCACCACCGCATAGGTGGAGACGATGAACATGGCGCCGATGGCGGTGCGCTGCTTGTAGATGGTCAGCATCAGCACGAACGCCACGATGACCACCGCCACCGGCAGCCAGTGCGGCTTCTGCATGAAGCTGCGCACCATGAAGAAGATCAGCAGCGCGCCGAAATACATCGGCATGTAGATGCGGTAGCCGCGCTCCTCCTCGATCATGAACAGCTTGCCCAATTCGGGATTGTTCACGTACCAGGCCTGCGGGATCACCACCCAGAGCAGCAGCATCAGGCCGAAGGTGGTGAAGCCCAGCACGATCAGCGTAAGCCTCGTGCGCTCATAGCCCGGCGACAGCCACACCAGCAGCGCGGAAAGCGCGAAATAATAGGTCAGCGGCCAGATCTTCACCGTGGTGATCATGGCGTCGATCAAGCCGTTGCCGAGATGCACCATGGAAATCAGCGGAGTGAAGCCAATCGCGTAGGCCAGGAACACAAGGTAGAACAGCTTGGCCGGCAGCCGGAGATAGACGATGGCGTAGAGGCTCAGCGGCGCCGTGATGATCGGCCACGCCTTGGAGAGCAGATACGGCACGGTCAACTCGTGCAGATAGTAGAAGCTCTGCGCGAACAGCGGCAGCACCAGCAGCAGGATCGCCATGGTGATGGTGCTGGAGAAACGCTCGGCGGAGACCGGCGGCGGTTGCGGCACGAAGCGGCGCGGCAGTGTCACGACCGCGCTCCGTCCCCTGCCCCCGCTCACCGTGCTCATCCCGGGTCCTTGTCGTCTTTCCCACCCATCCCGAAGGCGGCGGGGTTCATCCTGGCCTGCAGGGCGATGCCGACAACGGGGAGCGAATCCACGAACACCCGCCGCGCATGGCCGAACGGATTAAGCATCAGCCGATACGCCCATTCCAGCCCGTAGCGGCGGTAGAACATCGGCGCCCGCGTCACCAGTCCGGCGGTGAAATTCAGCGAACTGCCGACGCACAACCCCGTGCCCACCGCGACGCCGCGCTGATGCACCAGGCACGCCAGATACTCCGACTGCGGCGCTCCCACCACGAGGAACACATAGCGCGCCGGATGCGCCAGCACGAAGGCGATGCACGCCTCGACCTGCCCAGCATCATGGATGAAACCCATGGGCGGATCATGCAGCGCGACATTCGTGAGCCCGAACTTCGCCATCAGCCGCTCGCGCATCGCCTCGCCACCGCCGATCACGGTGATGGAATCGGTGGGCGCGATGTGGCGCTCGAACAGCAGGGCGGTGACATCGCTGCCGGCGGCATGGGGAAGGTCGAGCCCAAACAGCAGCCGCGCCAGCCGCCGCGGCGTCTGCCCGTCCAGCAGCCGCAGCCAGGCATGGTCATAGGCCAGCCGGAAGCGTGCGTCCTTGAGGCGCACCAACCGGGTGAAATGCGCCGCGTTCGGCGTCACCACATAGGCGAACCGCGCCCCGAAGGGGCGCGCGGCGATGGCCGCTGCGGCCTGCTCGGCGTCGAGCATCGCGATCGGCACGCCGAGATAGGCCGTCGTGCGAACAGCCTCCGCCGCCGGTTGCAGCGCTGCGGCATCCACCTTGTCGTCGAACGCGGGCATTGCGGGCGGGTCCCTGTGCGCGGCGCGTCAGTTGATCGCGCCGCCAGTCCCCAGCGTGTAGTTGAAGGTGCGTTGGAACGGAACGACCTGATTGATGAACTGGTCGATCCAGACGTTCAGCTCTGCGATCGAGCTGCGTGGCACATAGATGATGTCGCCGGAGATGATCGGCACGTCGTCCAGCGTGAAGCCGGTCTGGATGATCTGTTGCACATTGATAAGCTTCAGCATCGGCATGTTGTCAGGTCCGCGCCGGATGATGGCGACCTGGCCGGTGCGTGCCTCATCCTTGAAGCCGCCGGCCAGCAGAATGCTCTGCAGCGTGCCGCCGCGCATTTCGGCGAGATTGTAGGGGCCCGGCCGTTCGACCATGCCGCCAATATAGACCTTGGCCGATACCGGGCTTTCCAGGGAGATGACGACCTTCTGGTCGGTGAGCTCGGTCTTGGAGGCGCGGCGCACCATTTCCTGCGCCGATACCAGGGTCATCCCCTCGATTCGCAATTGGCCGACAGCGCGCGGCGCGATGGTGCCGTCGGGGGAGACCGTCAGTTCCTCGTCCATGTCGCGGGTGATGAAATACTTGACCTTCAGCTTGTCGCCGGGGCCGATCCGGTAGGCCGGAATCTGGTTGTTCCAGGTGCGGAAGCCCTGTGGGTTCACTTCCGTGAAGCGCAGTTCCTGCCCGGTGCGGAAAGCGTCGCCGGGATTTGCCGGCTCGCCGACCGAGCCGGTGACGTCCCCGCCATTGGTCTTGCAGCCCGCCAACATGAGCGCGCACGCAACGAGCATCACCGGCACAAGGCTCCGCCTGCCGCGCACGCCGGAAACACCGCCGCGAACGGTCGGTATCCGGGCATGGGCGGCGAGATCGTCACCGCATGTGGGAAAGCGCATTGCGTCGGCTCCTGATCGATGATCGCACTCGGGAGCCCGGTCCGTTTCGCCTATCCAGAGGGCGCGTCGGACACCGTGGCTGAACGGATCAACGTGGTAAGCCGAACCTAAAGGAGCGTGGTTAATGAAGGTTTATCGCGGCGCATCAATACCTTCGCCGGTGCCCCCTATCCCTTGCGACAGGTCGTGCCGGTCCAGCGCGCGCGCTTATAGAACGGTACCAGCTCGATGTGATCGATGTGCTGCCACAGCACACTGTAGGATGGCGGGCAGAGATTCATCAGCGCCGAGGTCGGGTTGCCGCGCCAGTCGTCGGGAATGTGGATCATTACCGAGAAGGTGCCGAGCGACTGCTCGGGCTCGTTCGCCCACCACAGGCTCGGCAGCGTGTCCTTGATGTAGCGGCGGATGGCGAGGCGCGGGTCGAACGGAAACGGATCGGACGCCGCATCGACCGAGCCGGTGCCCGGCAGGTCGCTAAGGCCGGTCTCGCTCTGCGCGGCCGCCGGGCCGCTGGTGAGAATGCACAGCACCACCCCGGCAAAAGCGGAAACCGCCGCCCGGCTGGACAGGGCATTTCCTGACAAGTCTCTTGCAGTGCAAACAGGCACATGGTTCATGCCGTCGATATTCCAAAGGTATGGCTGCGTCCGTATGGCTGCGCCACCGCCGGATATGCCACGGGCATCCTCGCCTGTCTTGTAGTGCCTGTGTTCAGCCCTAACCGCTGGTTGAGAGCATGGAAGTTCTGCGCTTTGCCAGTCTCCGTCGGCTGATCGACTCCTACGGAGCCTATGCCGGCGCGCTGCTGGTGCGCGGCATGGAGCTGGTCGGCAAGCTCGGGCTCTACATGCTCGCCGCGCGCCTGCTCGGCACGCACGACGCCGGCCTGTTCTTCCTCTGCCTCACCTGGATCGGGCTGGCCGCCACGCTGGCCCGCGCCGGCTTCGAGAAGGCCGTGGTCCGCCACATGGCCGCCGAGCTCGCCATCGGCAAGACGCGCGAGGCCCGCGCGGCGATGCTCACCGGGCTGATGTGGGTTTGCGTTGGCGGCGTCGTGGCGAGCGTGGCGACGATTGCGTTCGCCGACCCGGTCTCGTTGCACATCTTCAGCGATGCCGGCCTCGCCTGGCCGCTGATCGTCGCCTCCGCCGCCATCCTGCCGCAGGCGCTGTGCATCTATGCCGGCCATGTCCTCTACGGCTATCACCGCGGCGTCGCCGGCCAGTTCGTGCAGAACGCGCTGTGGCCGGTGCTGACGCTGCTCGCCATGGTGGCGGGCGTCCATTCGCTGGACGGCATGCTGTACACGCTGGCGGCGACCAACGCCCTCGCCGCCCTGCTCGGCCTCGCGCTGATCGCGCGCCAGCGCACCATGCCGGCTGTCCCCTCCGACGAGGCAGGCACCCTTCCCTCGCTGTGGCGCACCGCGTTTCCGCTCGGCATCGTCGAAGTGGTGCAGGTGTCGCTGAATTCGATCCCGCTGCTGATTCTCGCGGTGTTCGCGACGCCGTCCGATGTCGGCGCCTTCAGCATCGCCAGCCGGCTCTCCATGCTGATCTGGGTGGTGATCATCTCGATCGGCACCATCGCCGCCCCCTCCTTCGCCGCCCTCCATCGCCTGAAGGACTGGGCGAGATTGCGCGCGCAGAACCGCAAGGCCCGGCTCATGGTGGTGCTGTGCGGCATTCCGCCCATCGCGCTGATGATGATCTTCCCCGTCCAGATACTGAAGATCGTCGGCCCCGGCTTCGAGATCGCCGCCGGCGCACTGATCATCATGTGCCTGGGGCAATTGGTGAATTGCCTGCTGTCCTGCCAGGACATCGTCCTCGCCATGACCGGCCATGGCGGCCTGCTGCGCTGGCTGAACGCAGGCCAGCTCGCCTCCTGCTGCATCCTCGGCGCGATCCTCATTCCGGCGTTCGGGATGACCGGCGCGGCGGTGCTGACCGCCATCGTCATCGCGCAGGGCGCCATCGGCACGGCCCTCATGGTGCGCCGCCTGATGCCGCAAGCGTTCTGACGGCATCATCTCGCCGCAATGGCGGCGGTGTTTACCGCTATTTAGCGTTCGTAAGCCATGTTGCGGCATCGTCGCCTCGGACCGGGCGACGATATGGGAATGTCGGCATGCTTTCCGCCGGCCCCATCATCGCAGGTCACTGAAAGCCTTTATGTCGATGATGGCGTCCCATGCCGGCGATTTCGATAGCGCGACGCCGGCCGTCGGGGGGGCAGAGCGAAGCCCGTCGACATTCACCGCGCGCGATTTCCTGATCGCGGCGTTCTACCATATCCGCATCATCATCCTGGCCGCGCTGATCCCGATCTGCCTCGGCATCGTCGCCTTTACGCTCACCAAGACCGAGTACACCGCCTCCAGCCTGCTGATGGTCATCGTCAGCCGCGAAGTTCCCAATTCGCAGAACGTCACCGGCAACGGCCCCACCACGCTCTCCATCGAGGGCCTGAAGCAGGTCGAATCCGAAGTCCAGATCCTGGAGAGCGCCGACGTCATCACCGCGACCATCGAGAAAGTCGGCCGCGACCGTCTCTTCCCGGCCGGCCCGCTCTCCATGGTACGGGATTATTTCTCCAGCACCGCCAGCCTCGCCGACCGCGATCTCGAACGCTTCCGCCGCAATCTGCGCGCCGTGGTGCTGGACGGCTCGAACGTCGTCGAGGTCAGCTACACCGACCCGAACCGCGCCATCGCCATCGAGGCGACGGATGCGCTGGTCGGCATCTACATGGCGCGCCGGCGCGTTATTCTGGAGAACCCCACCGCACGCATCCTCATGGTCGAGGTCGAGCGCTTCAAGCGCGACCTCTCCACCGTCGACCACGACATCGAGGCGCTGAAGAATCGTGTCGGCATCATCGACTTTACGCAGGACGCCGTGCTCGCCGCCAACCAGGTCGACACCGTGGTGCAGCGCCGCCGGCAGGTCGCCGAACGCCGCGTCGCCGTCGCCGGCCAGCTGGCCGAGGCGGAAAAACAGATGAAAGCACTGCCGGAGAGGGTGTTCGACTTCAACCAGAACAGCGACAGTGCCGGCAATGACAACGACAACAACGTCCTTACCCAATTGCTGATCGAGCGCGACAAGCTGGCGACGCAGTACGCACCCGGCGGCTCGATGATGCGCGAGATCAACCGCAAGATCGAGACCGCCCGCCAGCAGATCGCCACCCGCAACGAGCGCCTTTACCAAACCAATCGCGACGTGCGGAACCCGTCCATCGGCTACGTCAACAACATGATCCTGAGCCTGCGCATCGAGGCCGATGCGCTCGGCCAGCAGGAAAAGGAACTCGAGCAGCAGCAAGCCAATTCCGAGAAGCGCCTCGTCGCGTTGCGCGCCGCCGAGACCGACCTCGTCGAGCTGAACCGCCGCCGCGACACGCTGAGCGAGGGCTATCGCGAATATCTGCGCCGCGCCACCGCGGCCGCCATCGAGGAATCCGCCGCCGAGGAGCGCGAATCCAATGTCCGCCTGATCCAGGACGCCGGCACCGCCGTCTCCAGCCGCTCCATGCGCCTGCCCTTCCTCGGCGCCGGCATTCTCGGCGGCCTGCTGTTCGGCGCCGCCGCCGGTGTCATCGCCTCGGCGCTGCGCACCTCCTTCATCCTGCCGACCGAGGCCGAGCGCGCTCTGTCGCTGCCGATGCTCGGCGAGATCGGCAACCAGTTCCGCGCCCAGCAACCCAACGCGCTGGATATGGAGGCCGGCGCACTGGTCGCGCTGCTGCTCGACACCCAGATCGATGGCCGCCCGCTGCGCACCATGCAGTTCATCGCGGCCAGGCGCGACGACGAGATGTCGCTGTTCATCCGCCGCATCGCCGAGGAAATCGCGATACAGCGTGGCCTGCGCACCCTGCTGGTCGACCTCACGCCCGCAGCCCAGCCGGCGGACGGCGACAGCTCGATGACGCGCCTCAAGGGGGGGCTGCAGGTGGCGCCGACCGAAACGCCGCTGCTGTGGACCATCACCGACCCCGACAATTCGCCTCTGCTCAATATCCGCCTGCCGATGGCCGAAGCCCATCGCCTGATGGACGAACTGAACACCGAGTTCGACGCCGTGGTGTTCCATACCAGTGCGCAGGGCGGCTCCCCGCCGAACCCGCGCATAAGCCAGCTGGTCGACGGCAATGTGCTGATGATCCGCGCCGAGGACACCCGCAAGCTCACGGCGCAGTCGCTGCGCGAGGCGGTGCTGGAGAGCGATGGCGTGCCGCTGGGCTTCGTGTTCGTCGGCCGGCGCTATCATCTGCCCGAGTGGATCTACCGCCGCTCCTGAGCATGTTCCGCCCGGCTCACGCTGGCCTGCGTCTTCAGTTCGCGGATGAAGGCGTCGATGATCGGCTGCTCGCCTTGTCGCCGGCGCGTCGCGATGAAATGCGCGGACTCGAAGCCGTAGGTCTCCGGCCGCAGCACCCGCATCTGCTCTCGCCGCACCCAGTCCTCGCCGATATGGCGGGGGAGATAGCCGATGAAGCGCCCGGACAGGATCATCATCACCTGCGCCTCCATCTGCACGATGGAACCGGAGGCGCGGGGATGGTTGACCCGGTAGAGGTCGTCAAGGTGGCGATAGCGCCGCACCGAGAACAGCGCCTCCTCGATCTGCGCGTGGCCGATCTCCTTCCCCGGCACGTCGAACAGCGCGTGTCCCCTGCCGCAATAAAGCGCCTGCGCCTCCCGATGCAGCGGGATGTAGGTAATGCCCGGCACCTTCTGCGAGAACGGCCCGACCACGACGTCGCGCGCGCCGTCCATCAGCGCCCGCTCCAGCGCCAGCGGCGTGCCGAGTTCCAGATCGATGAACACCTCGGACGCATAATCCATGTAGCGCGCCAGCGCGGCCTGCAGCCCGAGCTTGGGGTTCGTCACCACGCCGTCGACAATGCCGACCCGCAGCCGCCCCACCAGCGTGTGCCGGTCGCGCCCGACCCGGCCATGGAAGGCGTCGATGTCGTCGAAAAGCTGCTTGGCGGCTTCAAAGGTGGATTCGCCGAACGAGGTCAGCCGGAACCCCGCCCGCCCCCGCTCGCATAATTGCCCGCCGAGCTTGCGCTCCAGCGCCGCCAGATGGGTGGAGAGGGTCGATTGCGACAGGTTGAGCGCAATCTGCGCGTCGTGAAACCCGCCCTCCCGCGCCAGCACCACGAACACCCTCAGCAGCCGGAGGTCGATATTGTCGAGGCGGCGCATGAGCGTGTCCCTGATCCATATCTTACATTGAAGAATGCCGATGTAAGATTTCAGTAAAAACGATTTCTCCGCATGTGAATACGGGGGACGATGCCGCCACACAGATTGCGCCATGGCAGGCTTGAGGGGACTTTGATGGTCGACAGCATTCGGATGGACGAACTGAGCTGGCCGGAATTCGCCGCCAAGGTGGCGGCCGGTGCGCCGGTCCTGCTGCCGCTCGGCACCACCGAGCAGCACGGCCCGCATCTGCCGCTCAATGTCGACGTGGTGCTGCCCACCGGCGTGTGCGAGCGCGTGGCGCGCGAGATCGGCGGCCTCGTCGCCCCGACCATTCCGTTCGGCTACAAGTCGATGCCGCGCTCGGGCGGCGGCGAGGCCGCTGAGCCTGGATGCCAACACCTTCTCGCTGGTGGTGCGCGATGTCATTCGCAGCCTCGGCCATCACGGCGTGCGCCGGCTCGTGGTGGTGAACGGCCACTATGAGAATTGCTGGCCCTCGGTCGAGGGGCTCGATCTCGGCCTGCGCGAACTGCGCCGCGACGGCATCACCGACATGGACGTGATGCGGCTGGAGTATTGGGATTTCGTCGAACGCTCGACGCTCGACCGCCTGTTCCCGGACGGCTTCCCCGGCACCGAGCTGGAGCATGCCAGCCTGCTGGAGACGTCACTGATGATGCTGCTGCGCCCGGACCTCGTTGAGATGGACAAGGTTCCGTCCGACGGCCCGGCGACATTCCCGCCTTATGACCGCTTCCCGGTGCCGGCCGATTACGGCCTGCCGCCCTCGGGCGTGCTTGCGGTCGCCCATGGCTCGTCGGCGGAAAAGGGCGGCTGGCTCATGGCCGACCATGTCGACCTGATGAGCCGGGCGATTCGCAAGGAATTCGGCCTCTGAAAGTGGGTCGGAAATTGCGGCGGCTGGCGTTGTGCGTCCTTCGAGGCCCGGCTACGCCGGGCACCTCAGGATGACGAAGTCCGAACGACGACCAATTACCCTCGTCATGCTGAGGAGCGGGCAGAGCCCGCGTCTCGAAGCACGCACGAGCCGTCCGCCTCAACGAACCCGGACGCCACCGATATCGAGGTTTCAATGACCACCAAATTCGAGCCGCTGGATTCCGGCGTTATTCCGCGCTTTTCCGGCATCCCCACCTTCATGCGGCTGCCGGTCGCGACCCCCGCCGAGGTCGACATCGCCATTATCGGCGTGCCCTATGATGGCGGTGTCACCAACCGCGCTGGCACCCGCCATGGCCCGCGCGAGCTGCGCAACCAGTCGAGCCTGATGCGCCGCGTGCACCATGTCACCGGCCTGTCGCCCTATGATCTTGCCGATGTCGCGGATTGCGGCGACGTGCCGATCGACCCGTTCGACCTGATGCGCACGCTCGATCTGATCTCTGGCTATTACGCCGATGTGCGCAAGGCCGGTGCGCTGCCGCTCTCGGCCGGCGGCGATCACCTCATCAGCCTGCCGATCCTGCGCGGGCTGGTTGCGGATGGGCCGGTCGGCCTGATCCAGTTCGACGCCCATTCCGACACCTATGACACCTTCTTCAATGGCAGCCGCTACACCCATGGCACGCCGTTCCGCCGCGCCATCGAGGAAGGCCTGATCGACCCCAGGCGGTTCGTGCAGATCGGCCTGCGCGGCGCCATCTCCGACGCCGACAATTACGCCTACGCGCTGGATGCCGGCGTGCGCATCATCTTCATGGAAGAATTCATCGAGCGCGGCGTGAAGGACGTGATGGAGGAGGCCCGCGCCATCGTCGGCAGCGCTCCCACCTATGTCACCTTCGACATTGACGGCATCGACCCCTCCATGGCGCCGGGCACCGGTACGCCGGAAATCGGCGGCTTCTCGACCCGCGAGGCTCAAGCGATGGTGCGCCTGCTGGCGGGGCTGAACATCATCGGCGCCGACCTCGTCGAGGTCTCCCCGCCCTTCGACCCGACCGGCCTCACCGCGCTCACGGGCGCGACCATCATGTTCGAATTGCTCTGCATTTTGGCCGGCGTGGTCGACGCCAAGAAATCGACCTGAGGTAAATTCCCATGAGCCATGGATATGAAGGCGGCCGGCTGGACCTGCCGTTTGTCGGCATCTGCACCTTCGGCAAATACCCGCTCTGCCTCGACTGGGACCGCATCGAGGCCGATGTCGCCGTGCTCGGCGCGCCGTTCGATCTCGGCACGCAGTGGCGCTCGGGTGCCCGCTCCGGCCCGCGCGCCATCCGCGAATCCTCGACGCTGTTCTCGTTCGGCCATGCCGGCGCCTATGACCACGAGGACGACATCGTCTATCTGCCGGCCAGCAATACCCGCATCGTCGATATAGGCGATGCCGACATGATCCACACCGACACCGAGCGCAGCCACGCCAATATCGAATTCGGCGTGCGCAAGATCCTGGCCGCCGGCGCGATTCCCGTGGTGCTGGGTGGCGACCATTCGGTGAACATCCCCTGCGTCAACGCCTTCTCCGACCAGGAGCCGATCCACATCGTGCAGTTCGACGCGCATCTCGACTTCGTCGACGAGCGCCACGGCGTGCGCAACGGCCATGGCAGCCCGCTGCGCCGTGCCGCCGAGAAGCCCTATGTCACCGGCCTCACCCAGCTCGGCATCCGCAACGTCTCGTCCACCGCGCGCGAGGGCTATGAGGCCGCCCGCGCCATGGGCAGCGATATCCTCTCGGTGCGGCAGGTCCGCAAGCTCGGCACGGAAGCCGTTCTGGCGCGCATCCCGGAAGGCGTGCGCTACTATGTCACCATCGATATTGACGGCTTCGATCCCTCCATCGCGCCCGGCACCGGCACGCCGAGCCATGGCGGCTTCGGCTATTACGAAGTGCTGGAATTACTGGACGGCCTCGCCCAACGCGGCACCGTCGTTGGCATCGACCTGGTCGAAGTCGCGCGCGAATACGACCCGGCCGGCGTCACCTCGATACTCGCCGCGCAGGTGCTGCTGAATTTCATCGGCCGCATCCTTCACCACAGGCCTTGACGGGTGTGCGATACGACCGATTTCATTCTCGGGCCGCATTGATACCAAGCATCGCCCGCCGCTTGTGGTGGTGCCATAATGCGTGAAGCCGGGTCCGCAGAGAGAGAAATCATGCGTCAGCACAAGACCACCAACGACGTCCCATCCAATGCCAAGCAGGTCGCCATCCAGCTTCTGAACGCCAATCTGGCGGCCGGCCTCGACCTCGCACTGATCACCAAGCAGGCGCACTGGAACCTGAAGGGCCCGCAATTCATCGCGGTGCATGAGATGCTCGACGGTTTCCGCACCGAGCTGGATACCCACAACGACACCATGGCCGAGCGCGTCGTGCAGCTTGGCGGCACCGCACTCGGCACCACGCAGGTGGTCGCCGAGGCCACGCCCCTGAAGCCCTACCCGCTCGACATCTATGCCGTCAGCGACCACCTCAAGGCGCTCATCGCGAGCTATGGCCCGGTCGCCAATAGCGTGCGCAAGGCCATCACCGAATCCGACGATGCCGGCGATCCCACCACCGCCGACATTTTCACCGCCGCGTCGCGCTCGCTCGACAAGGCGCTGTGGTTCCTCGAAGCCCATGTGCAGGAAACGCACTGACCGGAATCCACTGGCCGGAATCCCACTGACGAAAATCGCACCAATTTCGAACTAGAAGACACATTTCCGCTTGCCGCCCGGCGTCGAGACATTTGCTGTCGACGCCGGGCGTGGAATAATTGCCCTGCCCCGAATACCAGTGTAATTCTCTATCGTTAGCTGACCATGGTTGGCACGGAATCGCGGGCGTCGGGGGGCGCTCGTCGTTTTCGTAATGTGAAAAGACGATGAGAGCGAAGGGCGGGCGCGGATGCCAGGGAAGTCGGCCAAAAGCGGCACCAATGTCGACGATCCGGTAGGGTCTGAACGTCTCCTCATGTCATCATTTCCCGGCGAAAGCGGCGATGCTGCCGTGACGCATCTGGAAATTGCGCGCCTCATCGAGCGGGCGCATCGGCGCTTCCTCGATCTGCTCCGCGTCGAGTTGACGCGGCTCGGCACCGACGACATCAGCCCCTCGCAGGTGATGCTGCTGTTCACCATCGGCACCGACGAGCTCTCGGTCCGCGACCTTCTGGAGCGCGGGCACTATCTCGGCTCGAACGCCTCCTACAATCTCAAGCAACTGGTCGATGCCGGCTATGTGCACCGCTCCGCCTCGTTGCGCGACCGCCGCTCGGCCCGGCTGCGGCTGACGGCCAAGGCGACCGGCCTGTGCGACGCCATCCGCGCCATGCACGACACCGTGCATCGCCAGAGCGTGCGCGACGAGGCCGACGCCCACGAGCTCAGCGTCGCCTATAGCGTGCTGCGCCGGCTGGAGATGCTGTGGACCGGCTCGCTGCGCTACGGCGAAGGCTGACCGGGGCGAAGGCTGACCGGCTTCCGCCCGTCAGCCGTCACTCCATAAATCAGGTAATCACGCTCGGCACTGTACGCCCGGTGCGGCCTTCGATATCCGGCAGAGCGCGCGCGATCGCGATCAAATCGTCCAGCATCGCCTGCGTCTCGACGCCGTGGCGCGTCGTATCCGCCACGAACCGCTCGATATAGACCCGCAGCGTCGCCCCGGCCGTGCCGGTGCCGGAGAGCCGGTAGACGATGCGCGAACCGTCGGTGAAGAACACCCGCAGCCCCTGCTTGGTCGTGACCGAATCGTCGACCGGGTCGTGATAGGAGAAATCGTCGACCCTCTCGACGGTGAGCGCGCCGAGCCGCGTGCCCGGCAGCGTCTCCAGCCGGGCGCGTAAATCGCCCATCAGCCCGTCGGCAGCGGCGGAATCGACCTCTTCATAATCGTGGCGGGTGTAGTAGTTGCGGCCATAGGTGGCCCAATGGTCGGCGACGATCGCCTTCACGCTCTCGCGCCGCACGGCGAGGATGTTCAGCCACATCAGCACGGCCCACAGGCCATCCTTCTCGCGCACATGATCGGAGCCCGTACCGGCGCTCTCCTCGCCGCAGACGGTTGCCAGGCCAGCATCCAGAAGGTTGCCGAAGAACTTCCAGCCGGTCGGCGTCTCATAGCACGTGATGCCGAGCGCCTCTGCCACCCGGTCCGCCGCGCCTGAGGTCGGCATGGAGCGGGCGATGCCGGCAATGCCCTTGCTGTAGCCCGGTGCCAGATGGGCGTTTGCCGCGATCATGGCGAGCGAGTCCGACGGGGTGACGAACTGCCCCCGGCCGATGATGAGGTTGCGGTCGCCGTCACCGTCCGAGGCGGCACCGAGGTCGGGCGCATGATCGGACATCAGCAGGTCGTAGAGGTCCTTGGCATAGACGAGGTTCGGGTCGGGGTGATGCCCGCCGAAATCGGTCAGCGGCTCGCCATTCACCACCGTGCCCTGAGCCGCGCCCAGCGTCTCCTCGAGGATCGCCTTGGCATAGGGGCCGGTCACCGCGCTCATGGCGTCGAAGCGCATGGTGAAGCCGCCGGCGAACAGGTCGCGAATGGCGTTGAAGTCGAATAGCTGGCCCATCAGCTCGGCATAATCCTCCACCGGGTCGATCACATCGACCACCATGTCCTCAATGCGCGAGATGCCCGCCGTGTCGAGGTCGATGTCGGGGGCGTCGGAGATCTTATATTCCTTGATCTCCTTGGAGAGTGCGAACACCGCATCGGTGATGCGCTCGGGCGCCGGGCCACCGTTTCCGATGTTGTACTTGATGCCGAAATCGCCGGCCGGCCCGCCCATATTGTGGCTGGCGGACAGGATGATGCCGCCGAACGCCTCGTGCTTGCGGATGACGCAGGAAGCGGCGGGCGTCGAGAGAATGCCCCCCTTGCCGACCAGCACCCGGCCGAAGCCGGCGGCGGCGGCCATCTTCACCACCTTCTGGATCGCCTCGCGATTATAGAACCGGCCATCGCCGCCGATCACCAGCGTCTCGCCCTCGAAATCGTCGAGGCTGTCGAACAGCGACTGCACGAAGTTCTCGACATAGTTCGGCTGCTGGAAGACCTGCACCTTCTTGCGCAGGCCCGATGTGCCGGGCTTCTGGCCTTCATACGGCGTGGTGGCCACAGTGCGGATCATTTTTCCCCCGAGACTTGCATAGATGAATTGCGGCGTTGTCCGGCTCGGCCATCCTTCGAGGCTCGCTTCGCTCGCACCTCAGGATGACGTGGCTCTCCAAAGCAACGTCATCCCGAGGTGCCCGGCAAGGCCGGGCCTCGAAGGATGCTGAGGCCGGACAGCCCCTATTGGGCGACAAGATGGTGCAGGAGCCCGGCCGCCGAGCCGCTGAGGGAAGGCGGCGCGACACCGCTCTCCACCGCCGGCAGCAGCGTCGCCGCCAGTTCCTTGCCCAGTTCCACGCCCCATTGGTCGAAGCTGTTGATGTCCCAGATCGCGCCCTCGACGAAGACGCGGTGCTCATAGAGCGCAATGATGCGGCCGAGCGTGAACGGGTCGAGCACCTCATAGGCGATCGTCACCGAGGGCCGGCTGCCGGGGAAGACCCGATGTGGCGCAAGGCGTTCCGCCTCGCTCGCCGCCACGCCGTGGTCGAGAAGCTGGTCGCGCGCCTCCTCCAGCGTGCGCCCGCGCATGAGCGCTTCGGACTGCGCGAGGCAATTGGCGATCAGCATGGCATGGTGGCGCTCCAGCCCCGGCTCGTGGCCGCGCGAGGCTATCAGGAACTCCACCGGAATCGGATCGGTGCCCTGGTGGATGAGCTGGAAGAAGGCGTGCTGCCCATTGGTGCCGGGCTCGCCCCACACCACCGGCCCGGTCGGGCGCGCCACCGGCTTGCCCTCGCGCGTCACCCGCTTGCCGTTGCTCTCCATGTCGAGCTGCTGGAGATAGGCCGGCAGCCGCGCCAGATGCTGGTCATAAGGGATCACGGCGCGGGTCGAATAGGCACACACGTCGCGATGCCAGATGCCGACCAGCGCCATCAGCACGGGAAGGTTGCGCTCCAGCGGCGTGAGGCGGAAATGCTCGTCCATCGCATGGGCGCCGTCGAGGAACTCGCCGAAATCCTCCGGCCCGACCGCCAGCATCAGCGGCAGCCCCACCGCCGACCAGATCGAATAGCGGCCGCCGACCCAGTCCCAGAAGCCGAATACCCGGTCGGCCGCGATGCCGAAGGCGTCGACCTTCTCCAGCGCGGTGGAAACGGCGGCGAAATGCGTGGCGACCGCCCCTTCGCCCAGCGCCTCCACCAGCCACTGCCGCGCCGAGGCGGCATTGGTCATGGTCTCCTGTGTGGTGAAGGTCTTGGACGCCACGATGAACAGCGTGGTGGCGGGATCGAGCGGCTTCAACGTGTCGTAGAGGTGCGCGGCATCGACATTGGAGACGAAATGCAGGCGTGGGCCGTCATGGTACGGGGCCAGCGCGAGGGTCGCCATGGCCGGGCCGAGATCCGAGCCGCCAATGCCGATATTCACCACGTCGGTGAAACGCTTGCCGGTAAACGTTGCCAGATCGCCGGATCGGATGCCGTCGGCGAACTTTGCCATCGCCGCCAGCACGCCCAGTACGTCGGGGATCACGTCATGGCCGTCGACCAGGATCGGGTCGCCGCCGCGCTTGCGCAGCGCCGTGTGCAGCACCGCGCGGTCCTCGGTGATATTGATGCGCGCGCCGCCCAGCATGGCGTCGCGCTTTTCCTCGATGCCGGCCGCTATCGCCAGTTCCAGCAGCAGCCCGGCGGTGTGGGGGGTCAGCGCGGTCTTGGAATAGTCCAGCAGCATGTCGTCGGCGTGAGCCGAGAAGCGCTCGAAACGCTGGGGGTCCTGCGCGAAGAGGTCCGCCATCTTTTCCGTGCCCCGCGCCGCGTAGTCAGCGAGAAGAGCTCCGAAAATACCGTCGATCGCAGCGCTCATATTCGTCTCCGGGGTGTGGTCTCAGGCTTGCGGCAACCTTGGTCTTATGAAGTAACGTCGGGGCGACCCGTGCCGTGGGCCAGGGCTTCCTTCACCGCCTCGATAAGCTGCTTCAGCGTGAAGGGTTTCGGCAGGAATCCGAAATCCGCCCCCTGGGGCAGGTTCTTGGCGAAGGCTTCCTCGGCATAGCCCGACATGAATATCACTTTGATGTCGGGATAGGCCGCGCGCAATTCCCTCAACAGCGAGGGGCCGTCCATTTCCGGCATCACCACGTCGGACAGCACGAGCTGCACTTCGGCGCCGTGGTCGGCCATCACTTCCAGCGCCTCGATGCCGGAGCCGGCTTCCAGCACCTGATAGCCGCGCGACATCAGCGCCCGCGCCGCGAAGGCCCGCACGGCTTCCTCGTCCTCGACCAGCAGCACGGTGCCGCGCCCGGTGAGATCGACAGCCTTGGCCGGAGCCTCGGGCTCGGCCAACTTCACCGGCTCCTGCTGCGGGCCCGGCACATGGCGCGGCAGGAACACCCGGAACAGCGAACCATGGCCCATCTCGCTCTCGACCTGCAGCGTGCCACCGGTCTGCTTGACGATGCCATAGACGGTGGAAAGCCCCAGCCCCGTGCCCTTGCCGACTTCCTTGGTGGAGAAGAACGGCTCGAAAATCTTGTCGATGATGTCGGAGGGAATGCCGGTACCGGTGTCGGAGACCTCCACCAGCACATGGTCGGCATGCGGCAGCCCGGCCTCGGCATATTGGACCGACTGGCTGGCGGAAACGTTCGCCGTGCGGATGGTCAGCGTGCCGCCATCCGGCATGGCGTCGCGGGCATTGACCGCGAGATTGACGATGACCTGCTCGAACTGGTTGAGGTCGGCCTTCACCGGCCACAGGTCGCGCCCCTCCTTGACCTCCAGCTTCACCACCTCGCCCAGCAGGCGGCGCAGCAACATGGAGAGGTCGCTCATCACGTCGCCGAGGTTCAGCACCTGCGGGCGCAGCGTCTGGCGGCGCGAGAACGCCAGCAGCTGCCGCACCAGCCCCGCCGCGCGATTGGCGTTCTGCTTGATCTGCATCACGTCCTGGAAGGACGGGTCGGTCGGGCGCGAATTGGCCAGCAGCAGGTCGGAATAGCCGATGATGGCGGTCAGCACGTTGTTGAAGTCGTGCGCCACGCCGCCGGCGAGTTGGCCGACCGCCTGCATCTTCTGCGATTGCGCGAACTGCGCCTCCAGCGCGCGCTGCTCGGTGGTCTCGATGGCGTAGACGATGGCCGCCTCGGACTGCGCGGCGCCATCCTCGACGGGCGCGAGATAGAACCGTGCCGAACGCCCGCCCTCGCGGTCCAGCACGATGTCGATCGGGCTCGGCGGGGCATGGCCCTTCAGGGCGAGCTCGACGGCGGCCTCGATCGGCGCCCTCGCCGCCTCCGACACCACATTGGCGATGCGCCGGCCCTCGCCCGCCTCGGGCCCACCGAACAGCCGCGCGAACATCGCATTGGCGCTGGCGATGCGGCCCTCGCTATCGATGGTGGCGATGGCGATGGGCGAATTGTGGAAGAACCGGGCAAAACGCACCTCGGCGGCGCGCAGCGGATCAGCGGCGTTATCCTCACGGGAGCGGTTGACCACCAGCGTGCGCGAGGCGCCCGGCGTGCCATCGGAGGCGAACGCCACGCGATGCCACATCCGCACCGGCAGGGTCTGGCCGTTCTTGCGCTTGAGGTCGAGGTCGATCACCTCGGTGCGCACGCCGCCCGGCACCGGCGCCATGCCGGTCAGCAGCGCCGCCGCGGGACCGGGCACGAGGTCGGACACCGAGAGACCGCCGGGGCCGAACTCGGCGAGGTCGTAGCCCAGCCAGTCCACCAGCGTGGCGTTGATGTAATGGATCGCCCCGCCCGCCGCCGAGAAGAAGCCGGCCGGCGCGTGGTCGAGATAATCGATGGCGTGCTGCAGTTCGAGGAAGGCGTTCTCCTGCCGCTCGCGCTCGCGCGTCAGGTCGCTCACCGTCCACACCACGGATTTGGCCGTGGTCTTGCCGCGCTGCACCGGCGCGCCGGGTCGGGCGCCGAGCTTGAGCCAGCGCACCGACTGGCCGTGCAGGCCGGCGATGCGCACTTCTTCCGACAGCGCCTTGCCCTCGCGCACCGCCTGCGCGAGGCGATACACCGCCTCGGAAGCATCGGGATCGCTGGTGAATAGCCGCTCCACCGGGCGCACGTCGTCCGGACCCAGAGCGCCGGTGATCTCGCGATAGCGCGGGTTGGAATACAGCACCCGCCCCAGCGGGTCGACGATGCTCATGCCCTCGGGCGCGCTGTCGACGATGCGCCGCGCCAGCTCGTCGCGCGCATCCGGCACGCCGAAGCGCAGCAGGCCGGAGGCATAGGCGAACAGTGCGAACACGCCGACGACCGCCAGAATGGTCAGCAGACCGATGATCCACGGATCGGCCTTATCGCGGCCGAGCAGCAGCAGCGAGACGACGGCACCGACCAGTGCCAGCGCCACCACCAGCACCAGCCTTATGCTGCCGCCGATTTCCGGTCGATCGAGCGTGGGATCGTCGGGTCCGCTTTCCGCCATGTCCATGCCAGAAGCCTCGACGCATCCACTGTCTCCGTGGCGCGATCGCAGGCGAGTCATCGTGACCTTCTTGGTGCCCGAGCCCGGTCGCGGGAGCAAGCGGCGATTCTGCGGCGCGGTGCCTTATCCGGCCTCGCAGCGTGCGCCGGACTTGCCGGACGGGCCCTTCCGCGACACAAAGCATGCAGGAATAGACGTGCGCCGGGCAGCCAAAAGCCGCCGGCACGGCATGGGAGACCCGACCATGATGGAAATATTGTCTGGAATCACCGGCTCGACGGGAGCGGGCGGCGCCTTGCTCGCCATTGCCGGCCTGATCATCCTGCTGGTGATCGTGGTGGCGATCGGGCGGCGCTCCAAGCGCTCGCGCAATGCCCATGGCCTGCCGCCGGGCCACCGGCTCGCGATCATCGACCAGGTGCCGATCGACGAGCACCGCCGCCTCGTGCTGATCCAGCGCGATGAGGTGCAGCATCTGGTGATTCTCGGCGGCTCCGCCGATTTCCTGGTGGAAGGCGGCATCGGCCGCGTCGAGCGCGCCGTGGAGGTTCCCGCCGCGCCGCACCGTGCCCCGGCTCATCCGATAGCGCCGCCGGCGCCT
>LNAP01002050.1_pt1 | contig 20571 bp, 16 predicted proteins | sample 602601 | NCBI WGS metagenome assembly LNAP01 (sample SAMN02440304, study PRJNA202911) | soil metagenome | biome: Subtropical and temperate rainforests or woodlands; isolation source: soil samples (1 kg each in a 20% v/v slurry with milli Q water) were... ...
ACGCGCAACCGCGGCACCATCGGCGGTTCGCTCAGCCACGCCGACCCCAGCGCCGACTGGGTCTCGGCGCTGACGGCGCTCGGCGCCACGCTGACGCTGCGCAGCAAGGCCGGCGCGCGCAGCGTGGCGATGAAAGACTTCGTGCGGGGCGCGCTGGAGACCGCGCTGCTGCCAGGCGAGATGATCGAGTCGGTGCGCGTACCGGCGATGGCCGCTTCGGCGCGCTGGGGTTACGTCAAGGCCTGTCGCAAGACCGGTGAATTCGCCCATGCCATCGGCGCGGTGCTGATCGATCCCGACGCCGGCGCCGCGCGCATCGTGATCGGCGCAGTCGAGGCGGCGCCTGTCGTCATCGACGATGCAACGGAACTGTTCGGCGGTCGCATTGACGGTGACTTCGGCAGGACCTTCGACGCGCGCGTGGCGGACAGAATCTTGTCGAACGCCGGCATCACCGATGCTGCGGACCGCCATATCCATGTGGCCGTGCTGCGCCGCGCTGTTGCGGAGGCTGCCGCATGAACAGTATCGAGCTGACGGTCAACGACCGCACAGTCAGCGCGCGGGTCGAGCCGCGCACCAGCCTCGCCGATTTCCTGCGCGACGAACGCGACCTCACCGGCACCCATCTCGGCTGCGAGCACGGCGTCTGCGGCGCCTGCACGCTGCTGCTCGACGGCGTGCCGGCGCGCTCCTGCATCACCTTTGCGGTGTCCTGCGACGGCGCTGCCGTCACCACCATCGAAGGCCTCGACGACGACGAGATCGCCATCGAGCTGCGCGCGGCGTTTACCCGCGAGCACGCGCTGCAATGCGGCTACTGCACGCCGGGCATGCTGGTGTCGGCACGCGATCTGGTGAAGCGCCTGCCGGACGCCGACGAGCAGGCCATCCGCGTCGGCATGTCCGGCAACCTGTGCCGCTGCACCGGTTATGTCGGCATCGTCCGTGCGGTGCAGTCGGTGATTGTGGAGCGCCGCGCCCGCGATATCGCGGCGGAGCCGGATGCCGGGCGCAGGCTGCTCGGTCCGGTAGGCTCGGGACACGCTGCCTGCGTCAGTGCCAAACCGTCGGTCGCCTTGGCTGCGCGGGTCGAAATGATCAGCACCGTCGCGCCCCTTGTGATCCCCGACTTCACGCCATCGACCGTTCTCGAACAGCACTTCGACGTCGCGCATCCGCCGGCAAAAGTGTTCGCGATGTTTGAGGATATCGCCGCCGTGGCGGCTTGCCTCCCCGGCGCGTCGCTGACCGGGGCGCCGGTGCCCGAGCGCGTCGAGGGCGCAATCCGCGTCAGGATCGGCCCGATCTCCGCGAACTTCAACGGCGCGGCGCGAGTCGAGAGCGATGCCACGCAACTGTCCGGTCGCATTCTTGGTATCGGCGTCGATCAGCGCAGCCGCTCGCAGACGCAGGGCGAGATTCGCTACCGACTGCTGCCGATTGCCGAGGGCGCGGCGACCCGTGTCGAACTGTCGATCGGCTACAGCCTGACCGGCATGCTGGCGCAGGTTGGCCGCTCCGGCCTGGTGCGCGATCTCGCGGCGCGGCTGATCGCCGAATTTGCCGGCAATCTCGATCGCCGGCTGTCGCATAGCGCAGACGCAACGGCAGCGCCGGCCGCCGAGCTCAACGGAATTTCGCTTGTCTTCGGGCTGCTGCGCGATCGCGCGGCGCGCGCGCTACGCCGGATTATCGGCCGCGGAGACACGGCATCATGAATCGGCGCCCGCACATCCTGCGAGGCGGCGACGTTTGGACTGCGCCAGTTTCACCTGCGTTCATTGGGAGAATGACATGATACGAACCTTCAAGGCCGTTCCGGCGATCGCGCTTGCGCTCGCTTTGTTCGACGGCGCGGCTCACGCGCAAACCATCAAGATCGGCGTCAACGAGCCGCTGACCGGCGCGTTCGCTGCCTCCGGCACCTATGTGGTGAACGGCGCCAAGATCGCCGCTGACGAGATCAACGCCAAGGGCGGCGTGCTCGGCAAGAAGATCGAGCTGGTCATCGAGGACAACAAGAGCAACCCGACCGAGGCCGCGGCCGTCGCCGAGAAGCTGATCACCCGCGACAAGACGCCAGTGCTGCTCGGCGCCTGGGGCTCCAGCCTGACGCTCGCCGTGATGCCGAAGCTGGTGGAGTACGAGACGCCGATGGTGGTCGAGACCTCGTCGGCCGGCAAGATCACCACGTCGGGCAACCCCTACATCTTCCGCATCTCGCCGCCGTCGGCGGTGGAGGGTGCGGCCTTCAGCAAGATCATCGACAAGCTGGCGATCAAGAAGGCCGACTTCCTCGTCATCAACAATGACTGGGGTCGCGGCACCGCCGAGGACTTCGGCAAGATGATGAAGGAACACGGCATCACTATCGGTCTGGTCGAGACCATGGACCAGTCGGCGCAGGACATGAGCGCCCAGCTTGCCAAGATCAAGGCCTCCGATTCCGAGACCGTCATCGTCACCACCGCGGTCGATCAGCTGACGCTGATCTTCAAGCAGGCCGCGGCCATCGGCCTGAAGAAGCGCATCATCACCACCGGCGGCTCGCAGAACCCCGACCAGATCATCGCCCAGGCAGGTGCCGCCGCCAACGGCACCATGCATCTGACCACGTTCCTGCCGTGGTATCCCGACAAGACGCCGAACCCGGAGGCCACCAGCTACTTCATCGCCGAATGGAAGAAGCGCGGCTTCGACTTCGCCGGCTGCACCGAAAGCTTCCGCGGCTATGACGGCATCCGCACCATCGCGGCGGCGATCGAGAAGGCCGGCAAGGCCGAGCCCGCGGCGATCAAGGCGGCGCTGTGGGAGATCAACATCAAGGGTCTCAACGGCGACATCGTGTTCAAGAAGTCGGGCCCGGTCGGTCAGGAGAGCGGCCAGAGCTTCCCCAACGTCTATCTGATCGAAATTGCCGACGGCAAGGTCGGCATGAAGGCGCTGTAAGCGAGTCCGCGCGACGCGACGTTCTTCCCTCGCCCCGCACTTGCGGGGAGAGGGTGGCTCGAAGGCCGCAGGGACTTCGAGTCGGGTGAGGGGCTTCAGAGTTTCGCCCGATAGTCCCCCTCACCCGGAGCCCTTCGCTGCGCTCAGGACTCCGATCTCTCCCCGCCCGGCGAAGCGAAGCTTCGCTAGGCGGGAGAGGTTAAGGAACCGAGCTCCGCGTTCGTCGTGATCACTTCAAGAAACGAGAACCGCCCTTGACCCAGCTGCTGCAACATCTCCTCAACACCCTCGTGCTCGGCGGCACCTATGCGCTGCTGGGCATCGGGCTGACGCTGATCTTCGGCATCATGAACGTGGTGAACTTCACCCACGGCATCCTCTACACCTTCGGCGCCTACATGATGTTCATCGTGGTGCATCAGTTCGGGCTGAATTTCTTTCTCGCGATTCCCGTCGCCATCGCCGCCGGCTGGCTCCTGGGCGCGGCGATCGAACTGTTGCTATTGCGGCCTTTGCGCGGCTCCGACATCGACACCACCATGCTGGTGATGATCGGCGCCTGGATCGCCATGCAGTCCGGTGCGCTGTGGATCTGGGGCGGCGTGGCGAAGTCGGTCAGCAATCCGTTTCCTGACGCGCCGCTGGTGCTCGGGCCCGTCTCGGTGTCGTGGCTGCGCCTGTTCGTGCTGGCAGCTGCGGCGTTGCTGATCGCCGTGTCCTATCTCCTGATCAACCGGACAAAACTCGGCAAGGCCATGCGCGCCACCTTCCAGGATTCCGACACCGCGGCGCTGATGGGCGTCAATGTCAGCTGGATCTACACCTCCACCTTTGCCATCGGCTCGAGCCTTGCCGCGGCAGCCGGCGCGCTGCTCGGCCCGGTCTATGTGATCTTCCCGCAGATGGGCGATCTGGCTGCGGTCAAGGCCTTCGCCATCGTCATCCTCGGCGGCCTCGGCAACATCACCGGCGCGGTGATCGGGGGCTTCATCCTGGCCCTCGCCGAAGAGCTCGGCGCCGGCTACGTTTCGTCGGGCTACCGTGATGCCATGGGCTTTGTGATCATCATCGCCGTGCTGATCTTCAAACCCACCGGGCTGTTCGCCAGGGCGGAGCGCGTCGGATGAACCGCATCGTGACACTGCTCTGCCTGCTGATCTTTGCGTCAGTGCCGCTGTGGCTGCAGGACCCGTATTTGCTGAACGCCCTGATCACCACCGGCATCTTCATCATCGCCGCCATGAGCCTGAACCTGCTGCTCGGCTTCACCGGCCAGCTCAGCCTCGGCCATGTCGCCTTCTTCGGCATCGGTGCCTATGTCTCCGCGTTGACGGCGCTGGGCTTCGATGTCCCGATCGTCGGCGACTTTCATGTCGTTCACGTGCCTTGGCCGCCGGTGATCGGTTTCGTGCTGGCGATTCTCATCTCCGGCTTCTGCGGCTATCTGGTCGGCCGGCTCTCGTTCAGCGTGCGCGGCGCGTATTTCGTCATCGTCACCATTTCCTTTGCCGAGGTGGTGCGGCTGGTGGCGCTGAACTGGGTCGAGCTGACGCAGGGCCCATTGGCGCTGACCAATATTCCGTCGATCACCATCGGTCTGCCCGGCCTCGGCTATCTCGTGCTGAAGACCAAGCTGCAGAACTATTATCTGGTGCTCGCCGTTGCGGCCTTGTCCTATTTCCTGATCGCCCGGCTGGTGCATTCGCATTACGGCCGCGCCATGCGCGGTCTGATGGAGAACGAGACGCTGGCGGTCGCTGTCGGCATCGACGTCACCAGGACGCTGACTCTCGCGGCGATCATTTCGGCGGGCATCGCCGGCGCCGCCGGCAGCCTCTATGCGCATTACATCCGCATCATCGATCCCGACGTCTTCGCCTTCATCACCACCGTCACCATGGTGATCATGGTGGTCTCCGGCGGCAAGGGCTCGCTGGCCGGGCCGGTGGTCGGCGGCGTGATCTTCGGCCTGTTGCCGGTGTTCCTGCGGCCGATCATGCCGCCGGAAGCGCAGTGGATCACCTATGGCGGCGTGCTGATCGCGATTCTGTTCGTGCTGCCGCGCGGCATCGTGCCGACATTGGCGCCGCTGCTCGGCCTGGCACGCAAGCGCGGCGCAACATCTGCCAAAGCGATCGATGTCGCAGAGGAGGGCGCATGACCGTGCAGTCGAATTCGCGCGAGACCATGCTCAGCGTCGAGAACGTTGCCATGCAGTTCGGCGGTCTGGTCGCCCTGTCCGATCTGAATTTCTCGGTCCGCGAGGGCGAGATCCTCAGCCTGATCGGCCCCAACGGCGCCGGCAAGACCACCGCCTTCAACCTGATGACGGGGTTCCTGACGCCGACCAGGGGAACGGTGAAGTATCGCGGTACAGCGCTCAAGGGCTTGAAGTCGCACGAAATCGCCGATCTTGGCCTGATCCGTACCTTCCAGCGGACTAGCGTGTTTCCGCGTGACACGGTGTTCGACAACGTGCTGATCGGCCTGCACCGCCAAGGCAAGGTGTCGCTGCTCGATGCCATGCTCGGTCTGCCGCGCGCTCGCGCTTCCGAGCGTGCGCAGCGCGAGCGCGCCGCCGAACTGGTGCGCTGGATCGGGCTTGAGGCCCGCGCCAATGATCTCGCCGGCTCGCTGTCCTACGGCGAGCAGCGGCTGGTCGGCGTGGCGCTGGCGCTGGCGGCGCAGCCGAAGATGCTGCTGCTCGACGAGCCGGTCTCCGGCATGAATGCCTCGGAGACCCACACTTTCGTGCAACTGATCCGCAACATCAGGGATCGTGGCGTCACCATCCTGTTGGTCGAGCACGACATGCCCATGGTGATGGGCGTGTCGGACCGCATCGTGGTGCTGAACTACGGGCGCATCATCGCCGAAGGCACGCCGGACGTGATCCGCAACGATCCCGCTGTCATCGAGGCCTATCTCGGGCAAGGCGCCAGGCAGGTTTCAAAGAAGGTGGCTGCGCATGCTTGAGATCAGCGACCTGGTCTGCGCCTACGGTCAGGTCACGGCGCTGCGCGGCGTCACGTTGAGTGTGAAGGCTGGCCAGCTGGTGGCGCTGATCGGCGCCAATGGCGCCGGCAAGAGCACGACATTGCGCGCGATTTCCGGCCTGGTCCCGCCGCGTGCGGGCAGCATGACCTTCGCGGGCGAGGACATCACGTCAGCCGGTCCGCAGAAGGTGCTGACGCGCGGCATCGCTCATTGTCCGGAAGGGCGGCGGGTGTTTCCACACATGACCGTCGAGGAGAATCTCGACATGGGCGCCTATCTGCGTTCCGATTCCTCGGAGATAGCCGTTGATCGTGACCGCATCTATGGCGAGTTTCCGCGGCTGGCCGAACGCAGGAAGCAGGCGGCGGGCACCTTGTCCGGCGGCGAGCAGCAGATGCTGGCGATCGGTCGCGCGCTGATGTCGCGCCCGCGGCTGGTGATGTTCGACGAGCCTTCGCTCGGGCTTGCGCCCAACATCGTCGAGCGCACCTTCGCCATCATCCGCGCTATCCGCGATGCCGGTACCACGGTGCTCCTGGTCGAGCAGAATGCCTTCGCAGCACTTGAGATGTGCGATCATGCCTATCTGCTGGAGGCCGGGCGCGTGGTGCTGTCCGGGCCGGGCGCCGACCTGATCGAGAACGAGCATGTGCGCCGGGCCTATCTTGGCGGCTGAGGCAATCTGCACCCAACGGTCCGCATGCTGCTATGCGTGGAATTCCATTCAGCGATGACATTGGACAGCGAAGATTGGGTCATCGTCTGCAGCCTCGAGCGCCTGGCTGAAAAGGCCATGGTTTGTGCGCGGATCGGCGGCGTCGATCTCATTGTGATGAAGGACGGAGAGCGGATCTTCGCCTGTGAAAGGGCCTGCCCGCACGAACAGGCCGATTTGAGCCTTGGCCGCGTCGACGACGGCCGACTGTTCTGTTCACGCCATCTCGCTTGGTTCAGTCTCCTGACGGGGGCGAGCTCGCCGGGTTGGCCGAGCCGCGCGCTACGACGCTATCCGGTGCGGACTGCGGAAGGGCAGGTGTGGATCTCGGTCGCTACTCCGATCGGCGCAGACCCTGTTGTTCCCGGGAATTAATTCGCCGTTTCTCAATATGCCGATGCCCCAATTGCTTGATGAGGAAGCGCTCACTTAATAGGCGCAAAGTCGCTTTATCAGGCAAAATTACTTTGATAATCTAGATACTTGAGCTAATGATAAAAGACATGGTTGTCACCAATCAGTCTACAACCACGACAGCGACTGCGGTTGTTGCGTGGCTTAATTAGTGCGCGGAAACAGCGCGAAAAGAAAAGTTCGGGGTCGTGACGCATATTGCACTGGTTGCAGCTTCGCCATTCTATGGTCCTCGCGGCTGGATGCAGTGGCCCGAGAGCGAAGACTATTCATTTCAGTTCATGCAGGTGCTGGGCGCGGCCCAGGACGGCGGTAGTACGATCTCCGAGTGTTTTCGCGCGGCAAGCGGCATTCATCCCGGGAATGATGAAAGCTGGTATCGGGAATGGAAGAAGCTCGCTGATACTTCAAGGGAGCGCGGCGATACCGCACTTCGCGGCGGGCATACCGAGACCGCATTGAGTAACTGGCTTCGGGCCATGAACTATTTTCGCGCGGCGCAGGTATTCCTCGGTGCCAATGACCGCCGGCGCAGCGTCACCATCGCAGAGATGCAGGCTTGCTCGCAGCTCTACTTGCGCGCTGCGTCTGTTGGCGAGGTGGTCGAAATTCCATGGGCGGACAATGAGGTTCTGCAGGGGTACTTTCTGCCTGCGCCACAAGGCCGAGGCCCATCGCCTGTGGTGATCTGCTTCGGTGGCCCCGACAAGTTCAAGGAAGAATTCCTGCACAGCCTGCCGCGCTATGCGCATCGTCGCGGGCTATCGTTGCTGCTCGTCGATTTGCCCGGCCATCGGCCCGGCGCCGGGCGCGACGGTGGGCCGGGCCGCTTTGATATCGAAACGGCGATCAGCGGCTGGGTGGACTATCTCATCGCACGCGATGGGGTGGATCCCGGAAAGATCGCTGTGTTCGGCGATGGGCTGGGCGCGGCCTTTGCGACTCGGGGAGCCAGCCTCGACGATCGGTTTGCCGCAGCCGTCTGCGATGCTGGCATCTGGGACCTGCACGAGCGGGCGTTTCTGACAGTAAACATCGCGCGTGGCGGCTGTAGCGGCAAGGACGGCTTCGAAAAGCTCTGCGGCGGCAGCATTGCCAGGAACATTCGATGCCCGATTCTGGTGACGATCGGCGAGCATGACTGGCTCGACGCCGACCACGTGACCGGCTGCTGCCAGGCGTTGCGGGCCGGCGGCCTCGACATCGACCTGAAGATCTTCACCGCGGCCGAGACCGCGGCCGGGCCGGCGCATGTCGACAATCCGACCATCGGCAATGAGTTCATCTTCGACTGGATCGCCGATCGGCTGCGCGGTTCCGCGGCATAGTCGCCGTCGGTCCTTGGTCCGGTACCAGTTGCGGCACCTGGCAGTTGTCGCCCCGGCCAGGAAGTTCAGCCGTCCACGGCGAGCATCAGGTTCGCTTTTTCCAGCCGCACCTTGAGCACGGCAATATGAGCCGCGATGTCCTGCAGCGCGCGCGGGTCGAATTCTGCAAGCACGAAAGCGTTGAGCGCCTCGCGTCGGGACGACAGCGTAGCGATCTTCTTGCTGGCCTTGTCGGACAGCGACATCAGCACCACCCTGGCGTCCTCGCTGGACGGGATCCGGCGCAGGAAGCCGTTCTTTTCAAGCATCTTGGACTGGGTCGTCACGAAGGACGGATCGACATGCAGCATGGCCGAGACGTCCTTGACCGGAACCCCCTTGCCGCGGTCGAGATCCCCGATCGCCATCAGGATCATCCATTGCGGGCCGCTGATGCCGAGTTCCTTGGCCCAGAAATAGCGGATTCCGTCGAGGTGGATGTTGATCGCCGCGATGTCCCAGGTGAATTGCCGGAGGAGTTCCTGATTCTGGCCGGCCAGGTGCGTCGGTAGTGGGTCTTCGCTGGGGGCCGAGGCCTCGGCATACTTGGTCACGCTCGCTCGATGGGGCATTCCGGTGTCCTGCACTTTTCCAATTTACATAACTCTATCAGCCAATTGCGACAGGCAAGCCACAACTTCGTGTGTTGCAGGGAAACCACACCGCGGCGCGATAAAGATGCATGAGTTCATAAAGTATTTTGCTTAAGCGAGGCGCACAGGCATTGTCCGTTTCGGCGATGGGGCAACCCGCAGTCGTCCCGTTGAAGTAGTTCGCTTTAGTACCTCGCGTTACGCGGGTGGGACCGAAGACGCGAAGTACCAGGCGGTAGTGGGGGACTAAGGGAACAATCTTCGGGTGGTCGTCACCCGGCGGATCCGGAACCTTCCCTTTAAGAACAACTTGGAGGTTTACATGACAACGATTAAGGGCCTTATTCTCGGCTCCGCGGCGGGTCTTCTCGCCATCGGCGGTGCACAGGCAGCCGATCTTCCGATGAAGGCCAAAGCGGTCGAATACGTGAAGATCTGCTCCCTCTACGGCGCCGGCTTCTACTACATTCCGGGCACCGACACCTGCATCAAGATCGGCGGCCATATCCGTCTCGATACCGCAATCGCCGGCAACATCTATGACGCTCCGCAGTGGCAGGGTGGCGCCAGCGGCGCGCAGGCCTGGCAGCGCGACTATTTCGCGACTCGCACCCGCTTCGGCCTGAACGTCGACACCCGCACGGCGACCGAATACGGCGTTCTGCGCACCTACGCCGACGTGAAGTTCGACTGGACCCGCGGCAACTCGGGTATCGCTGGCGGCGCGCCGGTCGAAGTCGACTACGCGTTCATCCAGTTCGCCGGCTTTACCTTCGGTAAGGCGGTTTCGATGTTCGATCCGCAGTGGGCCTTGTCCAAGCCGACCATCTCGTCGGGCTTCAATGCCGGCTCCAACAACGCCACCGCAATTCCGATGCTGGCGTACACCGCTTCGTTCGGCAACGGCGTTTCGGCCACGATCTCGCTCGAAGACGCTCAGCCCTACCGCACCGCTGGTGTGGTCAATGCGTCGAGTGCCTTCATCGGCATCGGCGGCGGATCCTTGCCGGGTGTTTCGGCAGCGGGCGCTTACGGCGTCGGCAACTTCCTGGGCAACGCGTCGGGCGGCGATCATATTCCTGACGTCGTCGGCAACCTGCGCCTCGATCAGGCCTGGGGTTCGGCCTATGTGTCGGCCGCCGCTCACGAGGTTCACGGCAACTACTACACCGCCTCTAACGCTGATCTCGGCCGTCCCTCTTCGACCTACGGCTACGCAGCCAGCGTTGGCTTCGAGCTGAAGAACCTGCCGACCGGCGCAGGCGACAGCTTCAAGATGGAAGCGACCTATGCCAAGGGCGCTGCCAAGTATGTCTGGGGCGGCACGATCGATACCGCAGGCGCAGGGCGTTTCCTCCGCACCAGCGGCAACGGTTTGGGCAGCACCCTGGCCTTCGGTTACGTGCTTGACGGCGTGTATACCGGAACCAGCTCGGCCAACGGTAGCGGCATCGACCTGAGCACCGCTTGGGACGTCAGCGCCTACTACGAGCACTACTGGAACCCGGCATGGCGTACCTCGCTGTTCGGCAACTACAGCACCATCTCCTACGGTGCTGGCGGCAATGCTGCACTGATTGCAGCTTTGTCGGCTGGCGGCGTCACCGCGACCAGCACCACTGCTGGTGCCGGTACCGGCTTCCTCACCGTTACGGGCGGCGACATGAAGTTCTCGACGGTCCAGATCGGTACCCGTACCGCCTGGCAGCCGGTCAAGGATCTCACCATCTCGGCTGAGTTCATCTACAGCCGCATGTACACGAACCTCGATGGAACCTTCACCAACACCAGTGCGGTGTCCGGTGCTCCGGCGGGGCGCGTGTTCACTCTCGGCGACCAGAACGTCTACAACGGCGCGGTTCAGCTCATCCGCTCCTTCTGATCCTGATCGTCTCACGACGCTCATTGTCTGAAACAAGGACCCCCGGCAGGAAACTGCCGGGGGTTTTTGCTTGCGCCTGCCGCCTGCAGGACGCCCGCTGTCGACCCCGGCCGGTCCGGCGTCTATAACGCCGCCTTGTTGCACCGGGAAAGGTCTCGCAAGCGAATGGCGTCCGCCGCTGAACTGTTCAAACGTGCCATCTCGTCCTTTCAGCAGGGTCATCTCGCCGAGGCCGAACGGTCGTTCAGGCAGTTGCTGCGCAAGGAGCCGCGCCATCCGGCCGCGCTGAATCTGCTCGCCGTCGTTCTGGTGGCGCAGAAGAAGTTCGCCGAGGCCGAACCCTGCCTGCAATCCGCGCTGAAGCTGAACGCGACCTCCGACGCCACCTTTTACAACTATGGCCTCGTCCTGAAGGCGCTGGGCCGCCCGGACGAGGCGGTGCAGCGCTTTACCCAGGCAATCGCGCTCAATCCCGGCAGTGCCGACAGCTGGAACGCCCGCGGCGCCGCGCTGAACGATCTCAACGATCCCCAGGCCGCCATCGCCGATTTCGATCGGGCGATTTCGCTCAATCCAAACGACCCGGCGGCGTTCTTCAACAAGAGCAGATCTTTCACCAAACTGAAGCGCTATGACGATGCGCGGGCTGCGTGCGACCGGGCGCTGGCGATGCAGCCCGGCATGGCTGAGGCCTGGTTCAGCCGCGGCTTCATCCTTCAGCAGCTGCGGCGCCCGGCCGAGGCCGCCGATGCCTATGCCCGCGCACTGCAGATCGACCCGCAAATGCCGCTGGTGAAGGGCGATCTGCTGCACCAGAAGATGCTGACCTGTGACTGGGCCGGGACCGACCGCCTGGTTGCCGACATCGACAGCGATCTCGCGGCGGGGCGCCTGTCCGTCGAGCCCTTTGCCTGGCAGGGGATCGCCACCTCGGAACGCAGCCTGCAGCGCTGTGCCGAGATCTACAGCGCAAACCGTTTTCCCGCGCGCTTCGGCAAGGCGGATCTGCCGGCACTGCGAACGGCGGGCAAGATCCGCATCGGCTACCTGTCCGGCGAATTTCGCCAGCAGGCCACTTCGCTGCTGCTCGTCGGCGTCCTGGAGCAGCACGACAGGCAGAAGTTCGAGGTCTTTGCCATCGACAACGGCTTTGACGACGGCAGCGCGACGCGCCGCCGCATCGATGCCGCCGTCGACGGCATCATCGATATTGCCGCTTTGCCCGACCCGCAGGCGGTGGCCGCGATTCGCGCCGGGGGCATCGACATTCTGGTCAATCTGAACGGCTATTTCGGCGACGCCCGCACCCGGGTCTTCGCCCGCCGGGCGGCGCCCATCCAGGTCAACTATCTCGGCTTCCCCGGCACGCTGGGTTCGCACTACATGGATTACATCATCGCCGATCGCCACGTCCTGCCGGCCGAACACCGGCAGTTCTACAGTGAAAAGGTCGCGTGGCTGCCCGACTGCTACCAGGCCAACGATCGGCAGAGGCCGATCGCGGAGCGGACTTTCAGCCGGGCGGAGTGCGGCCTTCCCGCCGAGGGGTTTGTGTTCTGCTGCTTCAACAATAACTACAAGATCACGCCCGCAACATTCGACGGCTGGATGCGTATCCTGAATCAGGTGCCCGGCAGCGTGCTCTGGCTGCTTGAGGACAATGTCGTAGCCGCTGCCAATCTCCGTCGCGAGGCCGAGACACGCGGCATTGATGCCGGGCGTCTCGTGTTCGCGGGGCGGTTGCCGGCTGACGAACACCTCGCCCGGCATCGCTGCGCCAGCCTGTTTCTCGACACGCTGCCTTACAATGCCCACACCACCGCCAGCGACGCGCTGTGGGCCGGGCTGCCGCTGCTGACCTGCCGCGGCGAAACCTTCGCGGGCAGGGTGGCAGCCAGCCTGCTCCACAATATCGGTCTGCCGGAACTGGTCGCGACCTCGCAGTCGGATTATGAGCGCCTGGCGATTGAACTGGCCGCGCAGCCGACACGCCTGGCGGCGATCGCACGGAAGCTCGCCGACAACCGGCTTGCTGCCCCCCTCTTCGATACGGCGCGATTCACGGGGCACATCGAGGCGGCCTATCTGGCCATGGTCGAGCGTTGCCGGACAGGCCTGCCACCCGATCACATCGCGGTGGTCTCCCGGTCCGACCTGTCCCGTTGAGGTTGAAACGCGGTTAATGTGCCGCCGAACGGCCGCAGTTGGATGAGTTCCAGAATCTTCCGAATAGCCTGATTAAATCAGCTATTGAACTCAGCGATCTAGATCATGTAGTCTATGAGGGCGCAGCCGGCAAATCCTTTGACGGCAAATTGTCTCAAGGAGACGACGCACTCTTTACGTAAACCTCCGAAACCTCCGGCAATGCCCTGCCGGAGGTTTTTCGGTTTCTGGCCTGGCCCTTCGCCACGCCCGACCGGCCGCAGCGGTATCGGCAATGAGCCTGCTAGCCGGCCACTTGTATATTTACTGCATATCAGGCCTGACGAGCTATCTGACCGGTATTGCACGGGATTTGTTGCTTTGCCGAGCCGTTATGGCTAAAAGCCGCTCACCGGAGAGCAAAAAAATGGCGCACAACTACGCGATTAACGACGACGTTCACCACCAGCTTCAGGGTCCCCAAGGCCGCGCCATGGTCAAGGAGCGAAGCGTCTATACCATCACCTCCTGCCTGCCCATCGAGGCCGACGGCCGTCCGCGCTACCGCATCAAGAGCAAGACGGAAAACGTCGAGCGCGTCGTGACCGAGGAGCAGATCAGCCGCCTCGGCTGATCTCGTCGATGCTGGGCCGCGCCTGTCTGGCGCGCCCGACTGCAACTGTTTCGTCCAGAACACCGTCGCCGCGGCCTGCGATGCGTTTTGGCGTGCCCGCATGAGCGCGATCAGGCTGGCGCATCCCTTGCGGACCGGTTGCGGCGGAGATGAATACCGCTCTATGTTGCCCGCCGGCGAACGGCGAATGGCATCGCCGGCATTGCGCCGATCCTGATGTCATGCCTGGACCGAGGCTCCCTTGATCGACAAGCTCGAACTGTTGCTGGCGCTTGCCAAGGAAAGGCACTTCGGCCGCGCCGCCGAGGCTTGCGGCGTCACCCAGCCGACCATGTCCACCAGCCTCAAGCAGCTTGAGGAATTCCTTGGCGTCATGCTGGTGCAGCGCGGTTCGCGCTTCCAGGGCTTTACCCCCGAGGGTGAACGGGCGCTCGACTGGGCGCGGCGCATTGTCGGCGACGCCCGCGCCATGCGCCAGGAGATCAACGGCCTCAAGGACCGCCTGTCCGGCGAAATCCGTATCGCGGCAATTCCTACCGTACTCGGCATGGTGGCGTCGCTTACCACGCCGTTCCGCGCCCGCCATCCCGACGTGCGCTTTCGCGTGCAGTCCTGCACCTCGACTGCTGTGCTTGGCCTGCTGGAAAATCTCGAAGTCGATGCCGGGCTCACCTACATCGAGAACGAGCCGCTCGGCAAGGTTCGTTCGATCCCGCTCTACCAGGAAACCTACCGTCTGCTGACGTCCCCCGACGGCATGTTCGGCGATCGCGACGAAGTCACGTGGAAGGAAGTCGGCCAGGTGCCGCTGTGCCTGCTGACGCCCGACATGCAGAACCGCCGCATCATCGACCGCGCGCTCAAATCGGTCGGGGCTGAGGCGGTGCCGACGCTGACCTCGAATTCGATCATCGTGCTGTACACCCATGTGAAGACCGGCCGCTGGGCCAGCGTGATGCCAGCCAAGCTGGCGCAGACGCTGGGCCTCACCGATGCGGTGCGGATGATTCCGATCGTCGATCCCGTCGTCACCTATGGCGTTGGACTGGTGGTGCCGCAGCGCGATCCGATGACGCCGCTGATCGCAACCCTGGTACAGATTGCGCGCGAAGTGGCGCCGACTCTGCAGGCGTGAAGCCGCGATTGCGATCCGTCGATTCATTTCAGTTTCATATCGCCTGATACGGTTTCCGGATCGATCTGGTTTCCGTATCGCAGCATGAGACTGCTTTATTGATCTTTGGATTAATTCCAACTCTGATTGACGCCTGAACATCAACGTCGGGCACGCCAATGACCTCACGCTATGAATCTTGGGACGAGACGCGGGGCGCGGAGATCATCGCGGGCCTTTCGCATGTGGAAGGCGGCACGCTGGTGATCCTGCATGCGCTGCAGGAAGTCTTCGGCTACGTGCCGCAGCCGGCAATTCCGATGATCGCGTCGGCGCTCAACCTGTCGCGTGCCGAGGTCCACGGCGTCTTCACCTTCTATCATGATTTTCGCCATGAACCGGCGGGCCGCCACGTGCTGAAGCTGTGCCGCGCCGAGGCCTGTCAGGCTGCCGGCGGCGATGCGCTGGCGGCGCGCGCCGAATCCAGCCTTGGTATCACACTGGGCAACACCACCGCCGATCAGCTGGTGACGCTGGAGCCGATCTATTGTCTCGGCCTGTGCGCCACCGCGCCCTCTGCCATGCTCGACGGCCGCGTGGTCGGGCGGCTCACCGAGAAGCGCCTCGATGCGCTGGTTGCGGAGGCGCAGCGATGACGCTTCGCATTTTCATCCCGCGCGATGCTGGCGCGCTCGCGGTCGGCGCGGACGAAGTCACCGAGGCCTTGGTGAACGTCGCAGCATCGCGCGGCATTGCCATTGATACGGTCCGCACCGGTTCGCGCGGCCTGTACTGGCTGGAGCCGATGCTCGAGGTGGCGACGGCGCAGGGCCGCGTCGCCTTTGGTCCGGTGACGGAGGACGATGTCGGTTCGGTGCTGGATGCGATGCTCGCCGATGCGGCGCATCCGCTGCGGCTTGGCCTGACCGAGGAAATTCCGTGGCTGAAGCGCCAGACCCGCCTTAGCTTCGGCCGTTGCGGCGTGATCGATCCGAGTTCGCTTGACGATTATCGCGCCCATGACGGTTACAAGGGGCTGGCGCGCGCGCTGACCCTGACCCCCGATGCGATCATCGCCGATGTTACCACCTCCGGCCTGCGCGGCCGCGGCGGCGCCGGCTTCCCGACCGGCATCAAGTGGAAGACGGTGGCGGCGACCGATGCAGATCGCAAGTTCATCGTCTGCAATGCCGACGAGGGCGACAGCGGCACTTTCGCCGATCGCATGCTGTTCGAGGGCGATCCCTTCGTGGTGATCGAGGGCATGACCATTGCCGGCATCGCGGTGGGCGCTACCAAGGGCTACATCTACATCCGTTCGGAATATCCGCACGCTATCGCGGCAACCAACATTGCCATCGCGGCGGCGCAGCGCGCCGGCTTCCTCGGCGCCAATATCTGCGGCACGGCGCACAGCTTCGATCTTGAAGTCCGTGTCGGCGCCGGCGCCTATGTCTGCGGTGAAGAGACGGCGCTGCTGGAAAGTATCGAGGGCCGCCGCGGCATCGTCCGCGCCAAGCCGCCGCTGCCGGCGCACAAGGGCCTGTTCGGCAAGCCGACCGTGATCAACAACGTGCTGTCCTTTGCCGCCATTCCTTTCATCCTCGCCGGCGGCGCGCAGGCCTATGCCGATTGCGGCATGGGCCGTTCGCGCGGCACCATGCCGATCCAGCTCGCCGGCAACATCAAGCACGGCGGCTTGTTCGAAGTTGCCTTCGGCATCACGCTCGGCGAACTGGTCGACGAGGTCGGCGGTGGCACGCTGAGCGGCCGTCCGGTGCGGGCCGTGCAGGTCGGCGGTCCCTTGGGCGCCTATTTTCCGCGCGAACTGTTCGACACACCGTTCGACTACGAGGCCTTTGCGAAGCGCGACGGCTTGATCGGCCATGGCGGCATCGTGGTGTTCGACGACAGCGTCGACATGTCGAAGCAAGCGCGCTTTGCCATGGAGTTCTGCGCCGTCGAATCCTGCGGCAAGTGCACGCCGTGCCGCATCGGCTCCACCCGCGGCGTCGAGACCATCGACAGGATTCGCAAAGGGGAACGCGTTGCCGAGAACACTGCGGTGCTGGAAGACCTCTGCCACACACTGAAATTCGGCTCGCTCTGCGCGCTGGGCGGCTTCACCTCCTATCCGGTGATGAGCGCACTGAAGCATTTCCCGGAAGATTTCGGCGCGGCGCCGCCCCGCCTGCAGGCAGCAGAATAGGAGCACTTCATGTCGCTCATCCATGAAATCGATTTCGGTACGCCGCGCTCCAAGTCCGGGAAGATGGTGACGCTGACCATCGACGGCCAGAGCATCTCGGTGCCCGAGGGCACCTCGATCATGCGCGCCGCCATGGAAGCAGGAACGCAGATTCCAAAACTCTGCGCCACCGACATGGTCGACGCCTTCGGCTCGTGCCGGCTCTGCCTCGTGGAGATCGAGGGCCGCGCGGGGACGCCCGCGTCCTGCACCACGCCGGCCATGGACGGCCTCGTCGTTCATACGCAGAACGAACGCTTGAAGCGACTGCGCAAGGGCGTGATGGAGCTGTACATCTCCGACCATCCGCTGGACTGCCTGACCTGCGCCGCCAATGGCGATTGCGAGCTGCAGGACATGGCCGGCGCGGTCGGCCTGCGCGACGTGCGCTACGGCTATGACGGCGAGAACCACGTCTTCGCCAAGACCCATTCCCACGATCATTCCCCACATGATTGCGAGAACGATCGCTGGATGGCCAAGGACGAGTCCAATCCGTACTTCACCTACGATCCCTCGAAATGCATCGTCTGCTCGCGCTGCGTCCGCGTCTGCGAGGAAGTGCAGGGCACCTTCGCGCTGACCATTTCCGGCCGCGGCTTCGACAGCCGGGTGTCGCCCGGCATGAGCGAGAGTTTCCTCGGCTCGGAATGCGTGTCCTGCGGTGCCTGTGTGCAGGCCTGTCCGACCGCGACGCTGACTGAGAAATCGGTGATCGAGATCGGTCAGCCCGAACATTCCGTTGTCACCACCTGCGCCTATTGCGGCGTCGGCTGCACCTTCAAGGCGGAAATGCGCGGCGAGGAAGTGGTGCGCATGGTGCCCTACAAGGACGGCAAGGCCAATCGCGGCCATTCCTGCGTCAAGGGCCGCTTCGCCTGGGGCTACACCAACCACAAGGAACGTATCCTCAATCCGATGATCCGCGAGAAGATCACCGACCCCTGGCAAGAAGTGTCATGGGACGAGGCGTTCAATTTTGCCGCCGCAAAATTCAAGGGCATCCAGGCGAAGTATGGCCGCGATGCCGTAGGCGGCATCACCTCGTCGCGCTGCACCAACGAAGAAGTGTTCGTGGTGCAGAAGCTGATCCGCGCCGGCTTCGGCAATAACAACGTCGACACCTGCGCCCGGGTCTGCCATTCGCCCACCGGCTACGGCCTGTCCACTACCTTCGGCACCTCGGCCGGCACCCAGGATTTCGACTCGGTCGAGCACACCGACGTGGTGATGATCATCGGCGCCAATCCCACCGACGGCCATCCGGTGTTCGCTTCGCGCCTGAAGAAGCGGCTGCGCGCCGGCGCGAAACTGATTGTGATCGATCCGCGCCGTACCGACATCGTGCGCTCCGCGCATATCGAGGCGCAGCATCATCTGCCGCTGCTGCCCGGCACCAATGTTGCCGTGCTCACCGCCATCGCCCATGTCATCGTCACCGAAGGACTGGTGGACGAGGCCTTCGTGCGCGAGCGCTGCGACTGGAGCGAGTTCGAGGACTGGGCGGCGTTTGTCGCGCAGCCCAACCACAGCCCCGAAGCCACCGCGATCGCCACCGGCGTCGATCCCAAGGAACTGCGCGCCGCGGCGCGGCTGTTCGCGACCGGCGGCAACGGTGCGATCTATTACGGGCTGGGGGTCACCGAGCACAGCCAAGGCTCGACCACGGTGATCGCCATCGCCAACCTCGCCATGGCCACCGGCAATATCGGCCGTCCCGGCGTCGGCGTGAACCCGCTACGCGGCCAGAACAACGTGCAGGGCTCCTGCGACATGGGCTCGTTCCCGCACGAACTGCCGGGCTATCGCCACATCTCCGGCGACGCGGTGCGCGAAACCTTCGAGTCGCTGTGGAACGTCAAGCTCAACCCCGAGCCGGGCCTGCGCATTCCCAACATGTTCGATGCCGCCGTCGAAGGCACCTTCATGGGCCTCTACGTGCAGGGCGAGGACATCCTGCAGTCGGATCCCAACACCAAGCATGTGGTGGCGGCGCTGTCGGCGATGGAATGCGTCATCGTCCACGACCTGTTCCTCAACGAGACCGCGAACTACGCCCATGTGTTCTTCCCGGGCTCCACCTTCCTGGAGAAGAACGGCACCTTCACCAATGCCGAACGCCGCATCCAGCGCGTCCGCAAGGTAATGTCGCCGAAGAACGGCCTGGAAGACTGGGAAGTCACCCTCGGCTTCGCCAGGGCGCTCGGCTACGAGATGCACTACAATCACCCGTCGGAAATCATGGACGAGATCGCGGCGCTGACGCCGACCTTCAGCGGCGTGTCCTACGCCAAGCTGGAAGAACTCGGCTCGGTGCAGTGGCCCTGCAACGAGAAGATGCCGTTGGGCACGCCGGTGATGCACATCGACGGCTTCGTGCGCGGCAAGGGCAAGTTCATGCGCACCGAATACGTCGCCACCGACGAGCGCACCGGGCCGCGCTTCCCGCTGCTGCTCACCACCGGCCGCATCCTCAGCCAGTACAATGTCGGCGCGCAGACAAGGCGCACCGCCAACGTCGTCTGGCATGAGGAGGATCGGCTGGAGATGCATCCGCATGACGCCGAGAATCGCGGCATCCGCGACGGCGACTGGTGCCGGCTGGTCAGCCGCGCCGGCGAGACCACCTTGCGCGCGCTGATCACCGAACGTGTCGCGCCCGGTGTTGTCTACACGACCTTTCACCACCCGACCACTCAGGCCAACGTCATCACCACCGAGTTCTCGGACTGGGCCACCAACTGCCCGGAATACAAGGTCACGGCGGTGCAGATCTCGCCGTCCAACGGCCCGTCGGATTGGCAGAAGGAATATGACGAGCAGGCCCGTCAGTCGCGGCGCATCGCCGCGCCGGCGGAAGCCGCGGAGTAGGGCGATGCAGAACCCGGTTCGCGGCGTGCATCGGAAGGTCTGGCGCGACGGACACGAGAGTGCCGGCGTGCGCGCGGTGCCGGAGGAGGCCGCGCTGGCGCTGACCTACAATGGCGGCACCTATGCGGTGATGATGGGCACGCCATGCGACCTGGAGGACTTCGCCGTCGGCTTCAGTCTCAGCGAAGGCATTGTTAAATCGGCTGGCGATATCGACTCGCTGGATATCGTTGAACTCGATGACGGCATCGAGCTGCGGATGTGGCTGGCGCAGCATGATGCCGCGCGGCTGCACGAAAGGCGCCGGCAGATCGCCGGTCCCACCGGCTGCGGGCTGTGCGGCATCGACTCCATCGCCGAGGCGGTGCGGCCGGCGGCATTCGTGGGCGCAGGCCGCAGCTTCACGCCGCATCAGATCATGGCGGCGATGCAGGCAGTGCCGTCGCTGCAGAAGATCAACATCGAGACCCGCGCGGTACACGCCGCGGCGTTCTGGACGCCGGCGCGCGGCGTCGTCGCCTTGCGCGAGGACGTCGGTCGCCACAACGCGCTCGACAAGCTGGCCGGCGCGCTCGGGCGCGATCACCTCAATGCCGCCGAAGGTATGGTGCTGCTGACCAGCCGGGTGTCGGTGGAAAT
>LNAP01002051.1_pt1 | contig 20563 bp, 28 predicted proteins | sample 602601 | NCBI WGS metagenome assembly LNAP01 (sample SAMN02440304, study PRJNA202911) | soil metagenome | biome: Subtropical and temperate rainforests or woodlands; isolation source: soil samples (1 kg each in a 20% v/v slurry with milli Q water) were... ...
CCGCCATGATTCCCGCCACACCAATAAGCAGATTCCCAAAGCCGCCGATCCGATCAGCGACAAAGGATACCGCCCGCCCCACCATTTTCAGAACATTCCTAAAACGGTATCATCGTCGAAATCGGCTCCACCGCCAGCGTAAGCGGGCTCTGGAGCGCGAGCTGCAGGGGCGTTAGCTGGGCGATTGCTGGCCGGGGCCGGTTGACGAGAACCTTGTGAGCCGCCGCCAGATGCGCCGTCATCCTGATCACGGCCACCCAGCATTTGCATGCTGTCAGCGATAACCTCGGTACTGTAGCGATCAGCGCCGGTATCTTTGTCTTGCCACTTGCGGGTCTTCAAGCGACCCTCAATGTAGACGGAGCGGCCTTTGCGCAGGTATTCACCAGCGATCTCAGCCAAGCGGTTGTAAAACGTGATGCGGTGCCATTCGGTTTCCTCGCGACGCTCGCCTGTTCCCTTGTCCTTCCAGGTGCTGGTAGTCGCAACGGAGATGTTGCAGATCGCAGCACCGTCCGGGCTGTATCGAACTTCAGGGTCGCGCCCCAGGTTGCCGACGATGATCACTTTATTGACAGAAGCCATGGTAAATCTCCCTTTTTAACGAAATCAGGAAGGGTCAGAAACGCGAAATGCGCTTCAAAAAAACCCAGTGTCAATGAGTCACGCACATCTTGCGCGAGAGCATACGTTGGCGAAGGGAGATTCGCGGCAAGCGACTCGGATCATGCTTCCTGCGCCGCAGCCTCAACGACAGCGCCCTCCTGCCCTTCTTGCTCGGTGGAACTGGAGGCCCAAGGATAGAAATCGACTATTCGGCTTTTGCCGGTCTCGGGATCTTGGATCTCGTGAGGCATAAAGCGGCGGAAGTCGTCAGGCGCGATCATGCGCACACTCTCCAATTTGATGATTGGAGCGATACGAGTGATGATGGCCGGGGCCTCGCCATCCTGTGCGGGCGCTTGCACGTCCTTAATCTCGACCTCAGTACGCCCAGCAACCTGGATAGGGAAGAGCCGTCCTCTGCGCTCCGCTTGTCGGAAGAGGTCCATAAGGGTCTGGACTGAGGCGGTAGCCTCGCGGCGACGGCCGTACATGCGTACCGGGATGCTGAGGTCAGAGTTCTCAAACTGGCGCAGCAGGATATGCAGGCAGGGAATTGACGGGGTATCGCCCTCGGCGGCTTCACCCTTTTCGTAGTAGAGCGCCTCGATAAACCCTTCCAACCCAACATGACCGGGATTATAGAAATTGTGACGAATAGAGCTAAACGTCTCGTCATCCACGCGGAAGTCTGGTTTGTTCACTTGGCGAACAGTTTGGACTTCGCGCTTCCATTGTCGTTGAGCTGCTTCGTCGAAATGCGACAGATCCAGACAGTCACGCACAGAAATTGCATGGAAACGTAACTGACGCCGACCCTCCTGCACGGTTGCTCGAACGTACCCGTTCACTCGCACCCGCTGGCCCATCCTGATGCTGCGCGGCAATCTGATGCTTTTCAGCGCGATGTCCACGCTGCGCCGCTCGTCGCTCGGGTGCAGACCCAGCGACAAAGTGCCTTTTGCGTAGTCCACCCCGCGCAAAGGGCCAATAAATTGGAAGGCATTAAGCATGCCATTTCCTGCTCTGCGCAGGCGTTCGTAGAGAGAGCGTTCGCGTCCAGCCATATGTTTACCCTTTGTTGTCAAGTACAGGTATCTGGAATTTTATGGCAAAGGTAAAACAAATTCAGCGACACAAAAGGACGCACTATTCATGCAAATACTTGGCCCGCCGTTACATATTTGCGTGTAAAGTGCGTTTTAATCAATTCCGTATGAATTAAATGGTGATATGTAATGAAATTGAATAAGGATTTCCTATGACGGCCACCGCAACCGCAACGCCGCCCCGTACGGGCAAAACACCGAAACCCTACTCCAGGGAGAGGAACAACAGGGAGAGCGTACCAGGCTACGCGCTCCTTCACGCGATCCTTGATGAGAAAGCTCGCCGGGGCGAGAACTCCTACGCCGCCATCATAGAGGGGCTTGAGATCACCCAGACAGGCTGGAACAACATCATCAATGGCAGCAGAGACATCCGCACGCTTGCCTCTCATCCGGGTCGCAGACGCTGGATTGCAAACTACCTTGGTATTCCCCCTATCGCCGTGCGTGTGCTTGCGGGCGAAACACCAATCAGCGACTTTCAAGTAGATGTGAGCCTGGATGACAGGCTGAGGCTGACAGCCCAAGAACTACGTAAAGATCCCGTATGGTCCGTCTATGCGCCACAGGACACCAAAAAGGAGTGGGATGTTCTGCCGCTCAAAATCCGCATGCTCATCAAAGCGCTGTACGACAGCGAGAAAGATCGGATATACCAGTGGGCACTGGACAATACAGCCGACAACGCTGCCAAGCCCGCCCGCAGGTCCCGCGAGACTAAGACTGAGCAGCCTCCCGTGATCGATGATCTCTAAGAGCCCGACCGAATCTCAAAGTAGCTTTTAAACAACCGCGCCGTGTCAGCATCGGTCATGCTACCAATGAAAGTTGCCGCCAGGGACCGCGAGAAGGAATTAACCCCAAAGGCCAAGCCGAGTCCCGTCCCGGCCTCTTGCGTCCAGCTCATGGCGTCGGTACCAACGCCGCCATCAGGGATCGGTTTTACTGAATGGTAAAACCCGCCCACAAGGCATAGTGATATTGTGGCGCAGTTCTGTGCGAAGTGGCCCCTGCTAAAAACTGAGGCTAACGCAATCAGCGCCCGTGTCTTCCACCCAAAGGATTCGTACAGCGCACTGCCCTCGCGCAGTGCCGCTCGCGCTTGCTCTGGCATCTGGACTGAGGGCGGTTCACCAGCAGGGGGAACGCCACTTTGGGTCATGCCACGAGCAAGGCACAGCGCCACGACCGCAATCGAGGATAGGGCAAGCCGGAGATTCACCAGCAACGTGGCCCCGGCCACGGCCCCGATAACCGCCCCTACATGCACAGGGTAGTCCATTACGCCCCCTAGTCCTTAATCACCACGGCATCGCCCGCGATTTGCCATGTGGTTCCAGGCTTGCATTGCGTGTGATACAAGCCGGTTGCCAGCGGATTCGGGCGCAGGCCCTTCTTGTGCCCTAAGTCATCAACGTAGAGCGTATGTGGGCCTTCTTTCAGTCGGTTAAGGCTCACGGTGTCCAGGTGGCTGGCTCCGATCAGGGTCCTGATCTCGTCCAGCGTCGGTTTGTGGCTCAGATCCATTTCGGTTCCATCGACGCGCAGCAGTTTCATCATTTTTTGTACTCTCCAAGAAGATTGAATGCCCGTAGCGTCTAGCCGCTACGCCACCATACCAAGCGGCCGGGATTCCGTGCTCATCTGTGCGATAAATTTGACATATTCTCCAACACGAGCAAGGCGCTCTTCGTCGGCATCCGTCACTCTTACGCTGAACTCGCCTTCAACCGCCATGGCAAGTTCCACGGAGTCCAGCGAATCGAAACCCAGGTCATCTACAAACGAGTTTTGCAGAACCACCTTCTCGGCCTCGATCCCCTTCTGCTTTGCCACCAGGAGGACAAAGCGTAATGCAATAGCAGATTCCAAATCAGTCATATCAAACGTACGTTTATGGAGAGAGCTGTTTCTCGTCCGTGTATTTTTTACTGCCCCAGCCGGGGATTTTGCCCAAACAGCCCCTGATGCACACAGCATCTGACCGGGCAGAAGGAAGGGGCGCTGGGTGTTGTTATCGAGGGGCTATCGCAGCCCGGCGCTCAATAGCCGCGTCGTCGATCAGCGAATATTGGGATTGCGCAACCTGAGTGTCATCGCATACCTTATCGGCGATAAATACATCACTGGCTGAGAGGATGTAGCCCTTGGACGCGAAAAACTTGAGGCCGCGTATCACGCACTCGCGACTTCTGGAAACCACTGCTCGCAGACTGTCCTCACTGAGCGGCTCCCGCCAGGATGGAATTCCGAAGGAGGTGAGAGCGGTAAACGAAACCGGATTAAGGTCGAGCCCATACTGTACCGACAGGAGATATTTATCCTTTTGGATGTACATGGGAACCGCGATCAGCAGGATCAAAGCAACCGCAGCGAAAAAAGCATAAACGGTAGGCCACCGTGACACAGAGCCTTTGCCAATATGGCTATACCAAAATGCCCAGGCGGTTAGAGATAGGGCAGTAAAAGAAGACCCAATCATGATGTAGATATAGTTCATTTCGACCTTAAATCCTTTGTTATTTGGTCAGTCTTAATCGCCAGCGCCGCCGAATAGAAAGGCTCAGGAAGTTCAAAATGCAGCACTGCCTGCCCTCCGGCGCAGCAATCTCCTGGCATCCCCACCAAACTCTTCACCAACCAGCCTGGAGTACGTGATAGCGCTCTAAGCAATCGGCGCGTTGTCCATGGGCCTTGGTGCTCCCACCCAAGCCTCGTGGCAACCTGGTGACACAACCATTCGTCCCCATACATGATCGAGGGATTTTGGGTCTCTACCAAGACGGCGAAAGCGGCGTCACAGGCCCTCATATCGGACCCCTAATGTTTTGTCGGCGAGATACTACGCAAGGCCATCAGCTCGTCGAGCTGGCTATCGATTTCAGGGAGGTTAAGCTGCAATTCGGCCAGCCCTTCATCATCACCCTTGACCAGCATCACATGCTGCGAAAAGCCTTCGCTAAAACGCTTGGTAGCGTGCTTCTCGCATTCGGTCGGCGTGCCTGCTCCGTTTAGCGAAGCAATTTGCGCAAGCATTCGGCTTGCAAGGCCCATTGAGGCCACGGCCTCATCCCAGGACAGCCCGGACTCCATCGCCTTGCGCACGAAGTCCCCAGCCATGAAAGCCATCTTTTCCACCAGTTCTTTGTTCATGTGAGCCCATTTCTTCAATTGGTTTTTCTGCGCCTGCCGCCCTGGCAGCCGCAGTGACGGCCCCGCCGCCACTGCGGCAGAGCAGGCGAGACCATCGACCGCACCACTATTCTTCGCCATCATCGCCGGCGTTCTGCCCATTCAGGCCGAACCCCCCCGCCTCAGTCTCGGCCGCGCCAGTTTCGGAAGCAGCGCGGGCCTTGGCCTTTTCCTCACGCTTAGCCGCACGAGTACGAACCCGCTCAATGTCCTCATGCGCCCGCATCAGTTCACGCAGTAGCGATGCCGGAACGGAAACTTGCGGCTCACCGTTCGCGTCAGCACCGCTGATCAGCGAACCCTGCCGCTTTTCGATTTCGGGGTCAATGGCCGATAGCGCCTCACGGGTCGGCTCATCAAGACCGGCGATGAAAGTTTCTACCGCCGTAACGACGCTGGCCGAGATGCGCGGCGGAATGCGCGGCCCTGAGAAGGATTTTTGCGTGACGCGGGCACGTCCGGTCTGTTTGGCTTGCTGCAGACCATCTTCGAGCTTGGAGATAGCTTGCTGCATCCCATGCTGGCGAACCAGCTCCAGCGCCGCTGTTGGCGAGATCTTGCCCTCAATGACGGCTTCCTTGATCTTTTCAGGCCAAGAGCGGGTGTCGAGCGCATCCTTGACATGCTGCTCGCTACGCGCCATTTTCTGAGCGATGTCCTTCGTTGACAGGCCAAGACGCCCCAGCTCGTAATAAATCTCACCCAGCTCGCGCAGCGTGTGGCGGCTGGCCGTATTGTCAGTGACCTGGCTCACCCACAGATCGATCTTGTTCGTGCCACGAGGCTTGGCGATGACCGGGATGTTCTGGATGCTCTTGCCCCGCGCCCGAGCCCGGCCAACGGCAATCATGCGGGTGTGACCGCCCGTATAGTAGACGACCTCCTGATCCCCCTCCCGCTGCACAATGACGGGGATCGGGCAGTCATCCTTAAAGCCGTGCTCCATCATCGAGTCAGTCAGCCAAGCGATGTGGTCTTCGTACTCAGGGGTCATGTCCCGCTTGTTGAATCCTGGCAGCGCATGCAGCGCCTCGTACGGCACCATCCGCATATCACGAGATGAAGCGCCAAGGCGTTTCATTGTTTCCTTCACGTTACCCGGATCGACCTCAAAGCCATCCATGTAGCCCAGTTGTTCTTTTTCACTCATTTTTCCTCTCCAGAGGTGTCAGATCAGTTGGGTGCGTATTAATTCAGCACATGAGTTATTTTAACTCATGCGTATAAAAGTTTGCAAGAAAAACCATAAAGTGTGGCTTCTATCCCAACTTGCCCTGATTGAGCGCTTGCAAAAAGGCGGCAGCGCCCTGGCTCTCGGTAGACGCGCCACCATGCAAACGCTGCTGATTCCTATGCTGGGAGATTTCACCGTAAGCAAGTAGCTGTCTGTAGGACACATAACCCTGCCGCTTGATCTCAATGGCAATGTACTTTTTAACAGCCCTGTCGATGCTCTCGTCATCAAACACCAGAGCCAAAAGCGAATCGTTTACTGCATCCTCTTTCTGCACCAAAACCGACTTTCGAGCGGTCAGCGCGACGATGCACCCAGCGCCGACAAAAAACAATGCGATGCTCAAATGCAGAGAGGCCCCAGGCCAAAAGAACGGTAGCCGAGGGCCTAGCGCAAACAGGAAAAAAGATGCGGCGAAACTCTGACCGCTCACGAAGATAAGTGCCTTTTCAAGCTCCACCCTTCCCTTGTCGGGAAACGTCATGCGGTTCATCTTGAAATGCTGCTCAATGAGAGTTTTGATCACCGCGTTCTCTTTGCGTGGTGTTGATGTGTGCCCGTATTGGGCTTTAAAAGGCTTGGACCCGAGCGCAGCGCCGCCCCCAGGCCCAAAGGATGTTGCCGAGCTGGTAGGGCGCTATGCCGCCATACGCTGCCCCTGCAATTGCATCCGCCGTTCGTTGAAAAGCGCCTGGGCACCGATTTCCTTGCGTACGTCCATGGGGATGGAGTTCATAGTCTTGGAAAGCTCTTGCACTGTCGTCGCGGCCGTAAACATTTGCTGCACCTGTGCGGCCGAGAAGGAGCCAGCGCTACGCGAATCGCTCACGTCCGGTTGTTGGGCTTGCTGCGCCCCCGATTGCCCCTGGGGCTCATAACTACCTTCGCCCCGGTACCCTTGTGTCGAGCGAGAAGAATAATCTCTGCGAGCGCTATGGGAATCGTCCTTGTCCTTGGTCTCCTGCACCAGACCAAGCGCAGCGAAAAGCCCATACTTGCGCACAAGAGACACCTCTGCCCCAAAAGTCTTCACGTCTGCGCCGTTCGACGAGTAGGAATACGCTGAGCGGATTGAAATGTCATGGGACTCTTCGTAGCCATTACAAGAAAGAATGGTGCGTACGATAGCCATGTTGCGATCAGTAGGATGATCCACCACAGGCTGACGTACCGATACGCCGCGCTTTGTGAGGCTATCACCAACAGCCTTCATGGCTGCTTCCATACTGGCCGTATCCGTAGTGACTCGTGAGTTATTTTTCTTGGATGTGTACGACACATTATTGTCTCGTTGCATGATATCGAACTCCGCCTGCGCCTCAGCGAGCTTTGCATGGAACGCTGCCTTGGCCTCGCTGTAGAGCTTGCGCTGTCGCCCTAGCTCCTGGCGTAAAAGCTTATTCTCATCAAGCAGGCTATCTTGTCGAGCCAGTAGCCGCTCGCTGCGGCTCATGGCCTGCACCAGCATGGCGGAATAATCAACACCGCTCTGAGGCGCAGCCCCCTGCTCCAAAACCTCTCCCGTATCTTGATCTACCCGACTCGCTCCCATCTGACTCTCCGTAATTGCCGCAATCGTCTTGTTTGCGTCATGAGTCATTTTAACTCATGCAATAAAAGAACTCAATATGCAATGGAGATAATCCGTATTATCCTTTAGGCAGAATGTTCCCGAACACGCAGCACGGGCGCACGCTGCACCTCTCCATCGACAATCGCACTGATGAACCACTCCAGGCGCGGGAATAGGCGGAGAATGCGGCCCCGGAACACTGGCGCAGACCACCCCATTAGAGAGCAGTACGCATTGAATGACGAATACTGCACCTTGCGCACTCTCATCATCTCATCGGATATGACGATCTCTTCCAGTCCGAAAAAGAACACCACAGCAGAGTCAAATGCGTCGTTATGCAAGCGCTTTACCTTGTTACGGTGATTGATGGTAAGAGTACGCGGGTCGTCTTGACGTAGAGCAATCTGGATGTCAGTGATCGCGCAATTGATAATACTTGCCACCAGGCTGCGATAGGCCAGTCGGTCGGAGTCTCGCTGGGCCGCATCGCTGCTCTCAGGGTCAGGATTGCGGCGATGAGCCTCTGCATTTGCCTCGCTCATTCGGGCAAGTTCAGGGCTATTCTCGGTGATTGTTACCCGGCGCAAAAGCCCAGGAAATTGCCCAATGTCCAGCTCCTGAGCATCGAACAACATGGGTTCGGTAGCAACGTCTTGAACTGCTGAAAACATCTCAAATCCCCCTTTTTTACTCAGGCCACACGGCCGTTTGTAACTTTCGCCACGTCAGCCGGGGCATGCCCATTGGCTATGCCCGTGATGACACTGAACCACTTCTCGCTGTTGAACACGTCGTCCCCATCGAACTCCAAGCCGTCAGCGGTGCCCTTCACAAAGCGAGTGTCAGCATTGATCATCGCGTCGATACTCTTGCCACAGATCTCGCCATAAACACGTACCCACTCTTCCTCGGGAATGCTGTAGGGGGCCGTATCGACAGCCATACCCAGCGCCTCGGCCGCCGTGGCGATCTGAGACTTGTTGCGCGAACGCTTCTCTATATCCATGTGCTACCTCATTCTTTCTCAACAGCCGAATCCCCTTGCCCGCCCCTCTGGCGAACATGTGCGGCTATTTTCCGTTAGAGTTATTTTAACTCATGCTGTACTTATTGTGTAAAGAATCTTTAAGAACATTGATTCATCGCCACGAAAGTTCGGCGCACACGCGACAATCATTAAAAGAGAAACGAGCGGGAGGCAGGCGCACGGCCCAAGGATGGCAGATACCAAAACGCCCCAACCATGGCTATTGGCTGAGGCGCTGTTGGTCATGGCGGCTCGATGTCTACGCGAAAAGGGAATAACGCGCCGAGCGTGTATGCCACGAGCAAGCCCGTGGCGAATGGTGGCCGCGCCATGAACGACTACCGGAGCCAATTAGACCACATAAGCACAAGTGTGTTGGATGGCCTAGGACCAAGCGAACAATAAAAAACCCCGAGGACCAAAAAGGTCTTCGGGGTATGGGTGATAAAAGCCTCAGATGAGGGCAAGCTGAGGATTGCAGACATCCTCAGTAGGCGAGACGACAGCATCCGCCTCACGACCGCTTAAAAGCTCAGCGAACCGAACCAGTGCGCAGCCAATGGCAAAACCAACAGCCTTGAACACGGGGTAGATCACAGACTGTCCCAAAACCTGATGTGCCACAGTGTCGGATAGACCCGCTACGGTGGATTCAGGGATTCCTTTGAGCCTCGCGTGCTCTGTCGGGGTGAAGATGCGAGACAGGCTACTGTCTTGTGGATGACGAAGAAACGGCTCGGTACTACGGCACTTCGAGTAGTCCTTACCAATCGTCCCGCAGAACGGCTCAGATCCATCAAGCAATTGACGGTCAAAGCCCTTGCCCGCAGCCTTGTCCCTAACCTCCTTCTCTGCCAGGTAGTCAAAGCCGCGCCAGCGCGGATCGTCCAGAGCCAAAGGCTCCAGAATTTCCGAGACGGTTGCAAGCTTCTCTTGCTGAGCAGAAACCTGTGCCATATGAAATTGAGCGCTTTCAAGCCCATGCGATGAAGCAACCACACAAAGCCGCTTGCGCCGCTCCAGTGCGCCGAAATCATTGCCGTCGAGCACTCGCTCCTGGACATCGTAGCCCTGCGACCCCAGCACAGACCGGATCACTTCCATCGAAGCCGTGTTCGCGTACTCGGGAACGTTTTCAATGACAACGATGGCCGGGTTGAGCGCCTGAACAAATTGGAGAAAATGGAAAAACATCGCCCCCGCGTCAGGGTGCGATTCCGCAAACTCCAGCTTGTTCTTGCTTCGTCCAGATTTGGAAGCTCCCGTGCAAGGTATGCCTGCGACCAAAACATCGACCGAAGGGGCGCTCATTGCAATATCAGCGGCCTGAATGGGCGAATCAATGACAACGGAACGATCCGTCCAAAGCTCGGGATTGTTTTCAAGTGACGAGTCGATGTAGCGAGAATCCATCTCGACCGCAACGGCAACGTGACTACGAACCTTGGCCTGAGCAAACCCGGCGTGCAGCGCCTTATCCAGCACACCACCTCCGTGAAAAAGGCTGCACACATCCAAAGGCGTGTTTGAACGAACCTTCTGCACCAATCTCTCGACACGCTCTTTTACCCGATCATGGGAGCCATGCGCGGTGATAACGATGGTGCCGCGCTTGATGGCGACCCGGAGCATTTCTACCCCGGCGAAAAGCCGCCTCAGCTCGTTTGAACAGATGTCGATGATGGGCAGCACCTTACCGCCACGCTCACGCCTGCTAATGGTGAAGTGGCCGTTCTCAGCGGTACGCAATACGATTCGGGTGTCCTCCAACACCAAGTCGTAGCGCATGCCAGGACGAAAGCCCTCCCGCGACAACTTGATGCCTTCAAGCCACACACGGGCTCGCCCGCGATTCTCGCCAATCTTTGTATTGATGATTACTGACATGGTGACTCTCCTGTAAGGGGTCGAACGTGAACGTCACGTTCTGAAAACCCAGTACCCATGAGTCACAGACTTTTGCAGCGTGATTATCGATTCAAACCACACACCCGGCGCACATCCATGTCTGAGAGGTCGCCATCGTAGGAAATCAGAACCTCCACATTGCCGCACCCTGCCGCATCGGTGAACCCTCTTGCCGAAATCCGATAGCCGTTTGGGTCAACGCTACTAGCCTGCCCGTACCGCAATGCATCCTCAACGATCATGGAGAGAAGCTGCTTGGATGAGCTGTCGGCGGGCCACAAGGGGGCCACTGAATGCTTGTCCTGAATCTTGCCTTGGCAGACCTGGAAATTCTGCTGAGGTGTTCCTTTCCACAGTACGGCTACCTGGCTGCAGCTTGCGTGCTCGCCAACATACACCACCCTCGCAGCACGGTCATTTACCACCGCCGCCGTGTTCTGCCGAGTTTGAGCGGCCAGCAGCACGTAGTCGTCAATTCCGCCGCCCAACGCCTGGAAACTCGCAACCAGAAGCGCAGCGCCCACCAGCCGAATTAAGCTCAGCTTCATGCCCATTATTTTTCGCCTATTCGAGTATCGCCGTGGTCAGCCACAAATGGCTGCTGGATATCTTGCACCGCGTTCGCAACTGCAAGCTCAAAAGTTGCTGGCAGATCTTCAAGTGATTCAGGCTGCTTTTCGCCATACCAGGAACGGCCGCTCGTGGCATCGGATAAGGCTTTCATGGCCTTAGAAACGAGGTCGGCCCACTGGCTATTACGATTGAGCTGATCTTGAGGAAGAAGCGCTAACCGCGCCTCCAGTTTCTGCATCGCTTCGACAAGAGTTCGACCTGTCACGTAGGGAAGCCAGTCAGCGGAAAACACATAACCCATCGCTGGAATCATATCCAGATCTCCATCGCCGGACAGGTCACGTACGATGTCGGCTTGACTTTCCCAAAGCCCAAGCGCAGCCCACACACCCTTCCCATAACGGTCATTCCAAGCCTGGAAGGCGAAGTCTTCTTCCTTCACAAGCCGATCAATTCGATTAAAGTCCATATCGTTTACTCCCCGGCGCTCGAAACCGAGTCCTGTTGTGGGCAGACATAGCAAAATCCGAATGCCCGTTTTGTTGCACCTTTCGTCAAACAACCACGGTGGCTCTCATTTCTGCCCTTGTGATCCCCGTATACAGGTGCTGCCAGCGCTGATCGCGAAAAGCCCAAGACTCATCGAACAGGTAGACGAAAGGCCACTGCGAGCCCTGCGATTTATGAACGGTGAGCGTATCTCCATAAGTGAACTGGTCAACACCCCGAAGATCCTGCCATGTCAACGTGTCCTCAGTTCCGAGGAAAAACTCAATAGGCACCGTGCTCTCGACCTGCCCCAGATCCGCAAAATCGGCCGAATCGACGACGATCTCTACGCCCCTGGCATCACCTTGGACGATCAGGCGAGCTTCCGCTGTATCCCAGAGGCTTCCATTCAAAAGCCCCTTTTCGCTGTTATTGCGCAGGCACACGAGCCTCTCTCCGGTACACGGGATGTCGCCTGAATACCCGCGAAGCTGACGCATCCGAGAATTGTAGCTGCGCCTTGTCTTGTTGCGCCCCACCAGGATCTGATCAGCGGCCATGACATCGGCCCGGTTTACGTCGCGCTGCCTGATAACCTTCGTCTCCCCATACGTTCCGCAGCGTATCCCCTGGCCCTCACGAATTGTCTTCGACAGATAAATGATAGGATTTTCTTTCGCCTGACGTTCGACATCGGTAAGCATGACATCGGGCTCAACCCCTGGGGCCGTGAAAAAACCCTCTCCATGGACGGGTTTAAGCTGGAACGGATCGCCCAGAACGAGCACTTTGCGGCCAAACGAAAGCAAATCCGCCCCAAGCGCCCCATCCACCATGGAGCCTTCGTCGATAATAACGAGCCGGGCATCGCGCACAGCACTACTGTTGTTCAATTTGAACCGCATCGCCCCATTCCCGTCTTCCTCGGCCCGGTAGATGAGTGAATGGATCGTGCTGGAGGCTTCGCAGCCCTTGCTACGCAGCACCAACGCTGCCTTCCCCGTGTAGGCCGCAAAAAGCACGACTCCGCCCACGGCGTTGGCTATCTCCTGTGCAAGTGTGGTCTTGCCGGTTCCAGCGTAGCCAAAGAGCCGAAAAACCTGCTGCTTGGATTTATCATCCTTGGCCCAAGCGATAACCTGCTTGAGCGCTTTATCCTGCTGTCCGTTCCATTCCCACGCCATACTTACATCCTGTCTTGTTCACCGGGCAAAGAGAGGGTTACTCGTCGTCGTCGCCATACTCGGCACATATCTCGTCGATCACATCGAAGACATTGCGTCCGGCCTCGTAATCCTCCCGGATGGCAGCTTCATCAGAAAAATGCGCCCCCGCCCGGTCCGCAACGTGTATCTGCAGGGTCTCGAAATAGGTGTCGAAATCGACATCGTTCTTGGTCATCAGATTTCCTTTATGGGTGGGATTCGGCCATAGGTGCAGCCTCAAAGGCCGCTGCAAGCTCAGGGAACTTGCGGCGAGCAGGCATCTCGAAAAGGTCTCGACACAATACAGTGGCCGGGGCAAATGCGCAGCGACAGGCCATATAGAGACGATAGGCGCTGGCTGGAGCCGAAGCGCATAGGGCGAGCACGTCGGCCTTGGTGATAAGCTGGCCGCATTCGCTCTCCCGAAAGAGGGGCGTGGCGTCGGCCAAAGCGTTGAACTGGCTCTCAGTGAGGGCAACCTCCTGCCCCCGCGCCGTGGCCGGGCTTGGCCGGGCCACGCGCATCAGCAAACCCGCCTGACTCATGCCGCAAGCTCCAGTAGCAGCGGCTGGGTACCGCCGCCAGTAAGAGCCTCGAAGGGTTGCAGCCCATGAGAATCGAGAACCTGCACAAGCGCCTGACAGAGCGACTGGTTCACCGCTTCTCGTGTCTCCGCGCTCTCGGAGCGTAACCCGCCCAGCGTATACCATCCGCCGTTTGCTCCGCGCTCCACGCTGGCAAATGTCTTGCTCACTTCCTTTTGCAGCTTTTCCGCCATCTCGTACTGAGCCACGAAACCGGGGCTTGCCTCGTCCATCGACGGCGGCAGCCATGAACGGTGCCGCCCGACCACACGGTTGAGCCGTTCGATGACATCGGGCGATTTCGGGTAGAAATGAATGGTGCCGATGCCCTTGTAGTAACGCACGTCGAAGTAGTCACTTGAAAGCCGCTCCGCATCCAGTAGCCGCTTGAACGACTCTGGGGTTTCAAACAGATCGCGCAGCCCTATCATCGGGGCCTGCTTGCCGTCGAGTAGCGCAAACACCCTGTCGAAGTCACCAAGCATCGAGCACATGTCCCAGCTTGCGCTAGAGCGCCAGTAGCTATGGGACTCTGACGGAATAATGAAGCGCGATCGCTTGATGCGCATCCCAGCCGTGCGGTGCTTGTCGTTCGACTTCCAGCCCATGAAATAGGCAGCGTTATCGCTGTGATAGCGGGTGATGAGGTCGAAAACGTCGCAATACATTCCCATTTGAATGTCGCCCGCGTTCATCGACAGGCCGCGCAAGAACCCATAGATATTAGCGACAGTGAATTCCAGTGCCTTGATGTTCTCGAACTCGCTCTCGACCCGCTTTCGGGCCTTATGCGACAAGCGCGATAGGACATAGGTGGAATGCAGGATCTGCGACCAAGCGGCATCTTTCATCTCGATGTAGCTGTTGGCAAACGAATACCGCAGGTTCGAAGCCATGGTGATTTCGCTGTTCGCCTTATCGACAGGTGTGTCGTTGCCTTTGGAAAGCGCCTCGGCCATTGTCTTTCCCAGTCGCTTGCGATAGTGAGCTGCACGAGCTTGCACAATGGCTGACTGCCGTTCAGCCTCAACAGCAAGATCGAAGTTATATACGACCTCTTCAACAAAGCCATCGGGCACGGACAGGCAATATTCAGGCTCCCACTGTCCAGCATCAGGGGCCGGGCCACGATCTTTTACCAGGCCCTCGATCATGTTGCCTACAAGCGCATCCTCGTCGGCCCGCTTGACCAGATGAATCAGCGCCACCTCGACCTGAGCTGCTCGCACCACTCCCTCGCCAGTGAAGGCTTCCTGCAGGTATTCAACGCGGCCATGCTCTTGCACAATACGGGCGAGTAGCTTGCGTTCCGCGCTGTACGGATTGCGCAAAGTCTCCGCATTCAGAATAGCGACGATCTCACCGTCGAACAGACCATTCCAAGCATGCAGTAAATGCTTAGCGCCATGGTTAAAGGGCGGGTTCATGATGATGTGCGAATAGTGTGCCATGCCCTGAAAGCTCAGGAAGTCGTAGCCAACGACTCGGGCATGTCGAGAGACAAGTTTCGCATGGTGATCCGGGTTGATCTCGATGGCATCCCACGAAAACCGGGATACTTCCCAGTCGCGCACCCGACCCAACACCGGGCCGAGCAAGTCACCAGTGCCTGCGCTTGGTTCGAGTATTCGTGCCGTAGGATCGCGCCGTACGTCCGAGCTGAACATCTCCCAAGCTCGATGCGCCAGCCTGGAGGGTGTCGGATAAAACTGCCAGTCGTCTGAAAAGCCGTGATGCGTCATGGTGCCTCCCGATTACGCGCAATGCGCAATGCGCGAAAAAGCCGCGCCTCGGCCGACCCATACAGGGTGCTTGGCCGTGCGCAATGCATCAATGGCTTTTTTCGGAAAGATGCGCCCATACATTTCGCGCACGGCTCCAATGTACGTTACGTCGGGGAGCTTTCGCGCCTTCTTGCGGTTGCAATCCAAGCAAGAAAGCACCTTGTTGCTGAACAGCCCAAAGCCCAGTGAGGACGGAAAGACGTGTTCCACGGTGTAACCACCAGGCTCCCGGTCAGTCGCGCTGTAGAAGCCAATGCGACGACTGCACTCAAAGCAGCAGCCGCCCTGCGCGGCATAAATTTCATCATTGGTGGGGTTATTCACACCCTCCAGGTTGGCGCAACGAGTCGCCTCGGTTTTGAATAATTTCATAGCGGTTTCCCTTTTTCGCTAGACATGAGTTATTTTAACTCATGCGGCGAATAATGGGAAGCTGGACAACAAAAAAGCACGGTATGACCGTGCTCTTATGGTGCGTTACGCGCAGTAATAGAACTGACTCATCTCTCCCGTTGCTTTATCATCCCGGAACAGTAGAAGGCTCCATCAGATCATTATTCAGGCAGAAGAAGATCGCCATATTGACCCAATCAGACAGGCCAACGCCACACTCGCTGGCGGAACGACGAATTAACTCCAGCTTGCCCTCTTCCACTCGAAACGACTTGGGCGCGACCTCGCTGGGGGCAACCCACTTCTCCTTGCCCAGGAGAACATCCATAGCCTGGGAGCCGACCTGCGCTTTATGAGCGAGTGCGTTGTCGAAGATAATATCCAACTGGCTGTTGAAAGAGCGCCGTTGCACCTCCAGGTACTTGTTTAGTGGCCCCATGACTTCCGGCAGCCCTCGGAAGGAACTTGGCACCAGCGCAGGTCGTATCGCAACGTCGCCACGATGATTTTTGCTGTCCACGGTTTATACCTCTTCTATGTTCACTTTGTTGCGCTGCTCAAATATGCTGAACTCAACATACCGGCACTCACTGGCACTTGCCTGTGTCTTACATTCAATTATATCGGAGAGTTCACTCATCTCTTCTTACCATGACTCATACAGGCGCTACCAATAGGCACCGCCTGTAACTTTATCGTAATTTCAATTCACTCGGTAACATAACCGCCCAAGCTTGCTACCACGTCGCCCATCATCCCGCGCACCTCTCCGGTAAACAGCGCAAACATGGATTGGTACATGGCGTCGGCATTCGCCCCCCCTCCGTTGCCGCCTTCATAGCTTTCGCGCACCACGTCCAACGGCGCGATTTTCTTGATTGTGAGGTCAGCCGCCAAGATAAAGGAAATCCGATCCTGCCAAGTAAGGGCAAGCTTCACGCATTGTTTGCCCGCGCCAACTTGGCGCGTTACGTCGTCCTGCTGCGGCGTCTCCCGCAGGTACCGCACACTGGCTGCGCTCTCACCTGTCGAAAGCAGCTCCGCCTCCTGATCAATCGTAAAGCCTTCCTCCGCTTCTCCATCGCTCAGCCAGCCCGTCATTGCGCTCGCTGGGGACCGAGCAACATGCAAAGATACGGCGGGGAACGGCGTGAAGGTTTTGCCAATCAATCCCAAAATTTCGTCGCGCTTGGCTTCGCTTGTGGCGTCGATAAAAAGCCACCCATCTTCCAAATCGAACCAGACGAAGGTTTCTTTGGTCTGCATGAATGCCTTGGGCGAAAGCTCGTCAATAACGGCTTCCTTGATGTCGCGCATCTGCTTACGGCCGGGCTTGTAGCCCTGCTGCTGTTCGATCTGCACCGCACGACGCGCCACAGCGTCTCTTACCACTCCTGCGGGCAGAACCCGCTTAGCGACCTTATGGAGCAGCAGGTGCTGGCGCTCCATCGAATAAACCTGATCCCCTTCGCGCACAACCGCCCAGCCCGGCGTCTCATCCTCTGGCCCGTTTTCACCTTCGCGATAGGCTTGCGCCTGGACGGCTGAACGCAGACTCTCTGCGCTTGTCACCGCCATAAACTCGGGTGTCAGGCGATAGGCAGACAGATTCTTGAACGGAAATTTGAAGGCAGCCATGCAAAATAGTCCTTTGAAATGTTGTTTGTTGCGTGAGTAATTTTAACTCATGCTTGAATTGTTATCCACGACACCCAGCGCCTTCTTTCTGCATGGTCAAGGGTAAGGCGGACAAGAAAAAACCCCAGCACCAAAAAGGTGATGGGGTTTTGTGTGAAGCATCAGAGGCATAAGCCTATGGCGCTGCGAGGAAACGAAGGAAATCGCACCGCATCAACCATCGACAAACGTGGCCTTGAGTTCTCGCGCCAATGTCAGATAGGGCTCTGACAAATGTTCGATCATGCCGTTTTTCGTCGGGTCTCGACCGTAAAAACCACCGCACGAATCGATCACGTCACCATCCTTTTTAGCAAGAAAATAATAAACATCGCCCTGGATGAACTGGTCGTAGACCTCAATCTCTCCCCGGAGATGCTCCTGTACTTTTTTCACCCGTTTCTTGGTGACATTTTTCCAGCCGTATTCACTACGGATCTTCTGCTTAGTGACGAAGATGTACCCAACCTGGCCGCTATCCCAGCGGCAACTAAAGGGAGTGGTACGCATCGTGACGCCGCCGTGGTCATACAAGTACAGCGGCAGGAGGATCACTTGCTCGATACCTTGCATAAGCTCATACACATCCGACTGGCTGGTAAGGTCGTAATCGTCAAGATAGGACTCAGAATAGTGCCCTCGCACGACATCTACCGCCTTGCTGAACCCTCCGGAGTCGCCGAAAGAATAGCGGCGGTGTGCGCAAACCATTGTGCCCAAGTTGTCCCACTCACGCGGGCTTTCGCAATCGCTATCATGCAGGATTTCCAAAGAGATACTGCCAACGTCTTCTTGCTCTTCCCGAGCGGTATTGTCATTGCTGATCATGATAAATACTCCGTGCTGCGGCCAAACGTGGTCATCACGTTCTGAAAACCCAGTGGCTATGAGTCACGACCATTTGCTGCGAAGGGGGCCTAACCTGGCAAGAAGGAGGGATTGGATGGAAAGGCGCGGCAGCACAGTGCATTGTGAGCGGCCAAGAAAAAACCCCAAACGCAAAAAGCGTCTGGGGTCTTGGTGAAGCTGCACGGTTGATGCCGTACCTAATTAATCGATGGCAGAGAAAACCTCCTTGGCATCGGGCAGAGAAGAGATGAAGTCCCGCAATTGGTAGTAGTGCTCGGTGAGCTTTTCGACCAAGGACTCGTTTCTCGAATCCTTATACAGTGCTGCGATGAGATGATTCAGGGCAAACAGCGTGATGACGACACCGGCTGATTGTGGGCTCATGGAACCACAATAGCCATTGGTATCGACGGAAATTTCAACTTGCTCACTGGTTTCGGGTGAGGCGAAGAACCCTCCGTTACTGAGGGTGTAGAAACTCCAGAACCCACCCTGGTACTGAGGGCAAAGCTTTCCAGCCCAGTTGTACAAAAGCCCCTCGCCCCTCATGAAAGCTCCGCCGAAAAATTTCGGTAGAAAGGCTATGCGCTCAGTGGCGGGAACAATGCTCGCTGTGATGGTTTCTTCAACTTCGGTGGTGCTCATGATGAGGTCTCCAAAAGGATGCCAGGCGCGGGGATCGCACCTTGAGGGCAAGTAATGCGTAACGCTTAAAGGTCAGGCCGTATGGGGCTGCGCCGCTGCAGGTTGAGATTGGCGGAACAGGCGGACACCCCATTCCTCGGAAATCCGCTTTTCAGCGGCGAGAACGAACTTTTCGGTCAGGCGGCTCACTTCTTCCATTGAGGCCGTCCGTGGGATGCTGGTCATGCAGGGTTCAAGCCAGTTGCTCAGTGGACCGCAGAAGAAAGTGCCGGTAAGCGCCAGCGAGTCCTCTCTTGGCCCGAAGTCGGCCACATAAATATGGGCGACCTTCGTTGTTGCGATGCTCTGAAATTGTTTGGAAGCGATAGCGGAGCTACGCTCTTCTAGAGCAATGACCGCGTCTGGCGACTCCCATGCTTTGAAATCCCGCCGTTTCTGTCAACTTCTCCCGATTGGTATTTCTTTGGCGTTAAGCCAAGAAACGCACCCACATCCGAAACACTATTAAACCGTGTAGGGTCATCGACCGCTGTTTTAAAGCTAATGGCAGTGAGCATTCCTACGCCCGGAATGGAGGTCAGCAATTGGCAAACGGGATCATTCTTGGCTTGCTGGGCAAGGATTTTATCCAGCGTCCTGATCTGCGCGGTGATATGGGTCCAGGTGTCCAGCAACATTAGTACGACAGGTTTCACCGCTTCAATGGTGGGCTCCGATTCAAGTATGGACCGTTTAAAGACGCTATTTTTGCCTGGGGGCAGGATGACACCGAATGTTTTTAAAAGCCCTCGAATTTGATTCGTGATCGTGACGCGGATTTGAACGAGTTTTTCACGGGCTGTCATCATGAGCCTTTGATGATGGCAGTCCAAGCTTTTTACATGTGTCGGCCGATACCAGCCCGAGCGCACCAGCTTGGCGATGCCCAGAGCGTCATTTTGATCGGTCTTGTTTAACTGCATGCTCAGCGCCGCATGCACATGCTGCGCATGAATACAGTCGACATCCACGTCGGCGCTCTTCAGAGAATGATAAAGCCAAACGGCTAACGGGCCTGTTTCCATGCCAACCTTGGCGTCCTCGCAGCCTTGTGCAACGAGATAGCTTCTTATCGCTACAGGACTCGTGTCAACGCTGGCTTGGCAAATCTTTTCACCCGCCGCATCGACGACACAAATGGCCGTTTTCTTCTGAGATACATCCAAACCTACGTACGCTTTCATGATCATCTCCATCACAGGGCAATAAGCTATAAATTACCGCATGTGGTTCCATTTAAAGCCTTTGACATTACGCAGGTACAAGTAACAGAGTCCGAACCCCCAGTTCCGTTGGTTATGGGTCAGCCGGAGCAGCCAGTCTGCAATTTGCTGATTGGTGCTGCTCAACTTGGCCTGATAGCGATAGCATTTCTCGCTGATGCTAAACGCATCGCAGGTCAGTCGAATGCTGGATGCATATTGCTTGACCGCCCGGTGCGCCATCTCACGACGGTGAGATGGCTTCACCACTTTTTTTCAATGGCTTCCTTAAGGATTTCGGCCTTGAGCCGTTCCTCCGCATACATCTTCTTCAAGCGGGCATTCTCCGCTTCCAGCTCCTTCATGCGGGTCATCAAGCCGGCATCCATGCCGCCGTACTTGGCGCGCCATTTATAGAACGAGGCGCTACTCATGCCATGCTCACGACAAAGCTCTGGCACGGGCGTACCCGCT
>LNAP01014672.1_pt1 | contig 20560 bp, 21 predicted proteins | sample 602601 | NCBI WGS metagenome assembly LNAP01 (sample SAMN02440304, study PRJNA202911) | soil metagenome | biome: Subtropical and temperate rainforests or woodlands; isolation source: soil samples (1 kg each in a 20% v/v slurry with milli Q water) were... ...
CCGAGACTGAGTGCAAAGAGCAGGAAAAATTCTTGTAGATGGTTGGATCGAAATTCAACATATCGTGTAGAGATTCTCAGTGACACAAGCAGCACAGTGACGCCACCTTAACCCTTTTTCCGGAACGTGCCAATGCTTCTTGCACAGGTTTCTCTGTTTTAAGGATCGGCGGTGTGACGGTTCGTCGCCAGCGCAGGTAATTCCTGCCTGTTCGGCGAGAATTGCACCGCGGACTTTGAACCCGGCGGCGCGCCCGGTAAGATGCCGGACAGAATTTTTCGACCTCGCTATTCAGGACACCCGCCATGAGCATCAAATCGGACAAGTGGATTCGCCGCATGGCGCAGGAACACGGCATGATCGAGCCATTCGTCGAGCGCCAGATGCGCGGCAGCGACGATAGCCGTGTGATCTCCTACGGCGTGTCGAGCTACGGCTACGATGTGCGTTGCACCAATCATTTCAAGGTGTTCACCAACATCAATTCGGCCATCGTCGACCCGAAGAACTTCGATGCCGGCAGTTTCGTCGACATCCACAGCGACGTGTGCATCATTCCGCCGAACTCCTTTGCCTTGGCCAGCACCGTCGAATATTTCCGCATTCCGCGTAACGTTTTGACCATTTGCCTGGGTAAAAGCACCTATGCGCGCTGCGGCATCATCGTCAACGTCACACCGCTCGAGCCTGAGTGGGAAGGTCACGTGACCCTCGAGTTCTCCAACACCACCAATCTGCCGGCGAAAATCTACGCGAACGAGGGCGTGGCACAGATGCTGTTCCTTGAGTCTGACGAGGAATGTGAAGTGTCCTACAAGGACCGTGGCGGCAAGTATCAGGGCCAGCGTGGCGTGACGCTGCCTCGCACCTGAGTCAATCGTCTGGCAAATGCCGGGAATTCCTGAGCGGGCGTACACTCTATGGGGTGTACTGTTCCGATCCGCGCAAGGTGGGTCGGGTCATCGCTCAGGAGTGCCGAATGAAGATCGATCCGCGAATCAGTGCCGAACTGGCAAGGCTTGAACCCAATCAGGTTGGCGTTCTGGCCTGGTCCTTGTTGGCATACCCGCCCGTCAGCATGGCAGGGGGCATTCCCGGCCAGCCTGATCCTGATACCCCGAACGAGCAGCCTAATGAACCGGGCGAGCCTACGCTGCCGGATGAGCCGCCGCCTGCGCCTGTTGTCTGACTTTCGATTTCCGCTACTCATGGTCGGTGAATTGCCACTGTCGTCCTCAGCAAGCAGGCCTGTGCCTGTTGTTGCTGTTGACAACCGTGGCGTCTGAATCAGCCTGAAAATATTCGGAAGTAACTGTGTCTATCGTTGAAACCAATCAACGGGCACGGCTGTGGTTCCATTCAGGAACTGCGTGCCCTTGGGCCGGAAGCAAAGGGCGTCAGGCAGTTAACTTCGAATATGAAAAGGAATATTCAGATGAGTGCTAATCGATCGGGGTATTTGAGTGCCGATGTAATCACGACGAGCGGCTCCATGCAGTTTCGCGTAACGGATGGGCTCGATTTTTATCAGCGTTCAGACATCCATTGCATTGAGGCGGATAACGGTCAGGGGACTGCGTTTTACGTGTACCTGCCGAGGGACATCCAGAGTGGCAGCTACAGCCTCAGGCTCAATGAGGCAGCTCCCATGGTCATCCATGTGATCGGCAACTCGGAGGCAGAGCTTTATCCAGGAACGCTTGAGTTAACTGTGGGAGGTGATGCGCAGTTTGCCGGGCGCTTCAGTGGGGCGGACGCTAATGGTCTACAGGTGACAAATGGCAGTTTCAGGCTGGAAAACGAAGCGGGGGCATAATGGTTGATTGATGTTGGAAGCCGGACAAGCCGGCTTCCATTTCTACTCCCGGCGGCTATTTCAGGTTGCCGCTGAGGAACTGCTTCAACCGCTCGCTTTTCGGATTGCCCAGCACCTCTTCCGGTGCGCCTTCTTCCTCCACCAGGCCCTGGTGCAGAAACAACACCTGGCTCGACACTTTGCGGGCGAAGCTCATTTCGTGGGTCACCATGATCATGGTCCGGCCTTCTTCTGCCAGGCCCTGGATAACTTTCAGTACTTCACCCACCAGTTCCGGGTCCAGCGCCGAGGTCGGTTCGTCGAACAGCATGACTTCCGGCTCCATGGCCAGTGCCCGGGCAATCGCGACCCGTTGTTGCTGACCGCCGGACAGGAATGCCGGGTATTGGTCAGCGACACGAGGGGCCAGCCCCACCTTGTCCAGGTAGCGCCGGGCGCGGTCCTCGGCTTCTTTCCTGTCACAGCCCAGCACCCGGCGGGGGGCCATGGTGATGTTTTCCAGCACCGTCATGTGGCTCCACAGGTTGAAATGCTGGAACACCATGGCCAGGCGGGTGCGAATTCGCTGCAGTTCATCGGCGTCGGCCACGTGCATGCCGTGACGATCCTTGATCATGCGGATGTTCTGCCCGTCGAGGCTCATGGCGCCATCGTTGGGTTGTTCCAGGAAGTTGATGCAGCGCAGAAAGGTACTTTTACCCGAGCCGCTGGCGCCGATCAGACTGATGACGTCGCCGGTTTTGGCCTTGAGCGAAACACCTTTGAGGACTTCATGGTCGCCGTAGCTTTTATGCAGGCCTTCGATGGTCAATTTGTACATGGGGCGTGCATCCTCAAGGCGAAAGTAGATAGCCGCTGCGATAGGCTTCGGTGCCCGCGACGTGGGCGATCACCATGCCGGCAGTGGCCATGCGGCGCAGCGAGCGCGCGTACATCAGCCCGGCTGTGGCGCAATGAACGGGAGTGACCAGATCGTTGACCGGATCAATGATCTCGGCGATCAGTTGCCCGGCTTCCAGGTACTGGCCCGGCCGCGCGGTGAACACCAGCAGGCCGCCGACGGGCGTGGTCACTGGCTCAACACCGGCCAGCGGTGTCGCCGGATAGGGCAGGTCGGGCAGGGGTGCGGGTTCGCCGGCGATCGCGCCGAAATGGATCAGGTAATCGATCAGTGCCTGGCAATCGAGGCTCGCCAGCGGGTGATTGACGTCGCCTTGGCCTCGCAGTTCGACGGTCACCGAAAAACTGCCCGGCGGAATATCGAAGTCCTCGCCGAAGCGATCCTTCAGTTGCCACCAGAGCAGGGTGAAGCATTCGTCGAACGACTGACCACCGGAATCGGTTGCCAGCAGGCTGGCTTGGGCGCCGATGTAACGGGCCAGCGGCTCGACCTGCGGCCAGGCTTCTGGTGTGGTGTAGAGGTGCGCGACCGCTTCGAAATCGCAATGCAGGTCGAGCACCATGTCGGCGTCGCAGGCCAGTCGCTGCAGGGTCAGGCGCTGGGATTGCAATTGGGTGCTGGCGGTCTGCCGGGCCAGCGCGTCGCGCAGGTTGCTGCGGATCAATTGCAGGTTGTGCTGCGGATCGTCACCGAGCTTGCCTTCGATCGCGTTGCCGACTTCCTCGCTGAGGTCGACGAACCAGCGGTTGAAGTTCTGGCCGCTTTCCAGCTCGTAGCGACCCAGAGGCACATCCATCAGCACCTGTTCCAGGCCTACCGGGTTGGCGATGGGCACCAGCACGATTTGACTGCGCAGGCGCCCGGTGGCTTCCAGCTCCGTCAGGCGTTGCTTGAGGTGCCAGGCCACCAGCATGCCGGGCATTTCGTCGGCGTGCAGGGAGGCCTGGATGTAGATCTTGCCGTTGGCCGATTGAGGGCCGAAGTGAAAGCTGTGGATCTGTCTCGCGGTCCCCGGCAGCGGGGCCAGCAGGTCATGTTTCTGGTGGCGCATCTGTTGTTCCTGAAGCAGGTTGAGACCTAGTGGGTCGGCCCGAGGAAGGCCAGCCATCGGCGTTCGGCAAGGCGGAACAGGCCGACCAGCGCAAAAGTGACGGTCAGGTAGATCAGCGCGGCGATGCCGAACGACTGGAAGGTCAGGAAGGTCGCCGAGTTGGCGTCCCGAGCAACTTTGAGCACGTCCGGGATGGTCGCGGTGAAGGCCACGGTGGTCGAGTGCAGCATCAGGATCACTTCGTTGCTGTAGTACGGCAACGAGCGACGCAAGGCCGATGGCATGATCACGTAGGCATACAGTTTCCAGCCGGTCAGGCCGTAAGCCTTGGCCGCTTCGACTTCGCCGTGGTTCATGCTGCGGATGGCCCCGGCGAAGATCTCCGTGGTGTAGGCGCAGGTGTTCAGGGCGAAGGCCAGGATCGTACAGTTCATCGCATCGCGAAAGAACGCGTCCAGTATGGGCTGGGCCCGAATGGCGGCCAGGCTGTAGATCCCCGTGTAACAGATCAATAGCTGGATATAGAGCGGGGTGCCACGGAACAGGTAGGTATAGAACTGTACCGGCCAACGGATGTAGAAGTGCGGCGATACACGGGCGATGGACAGCGGGATCGACACGATAAAACCGATGAAGATCGAAGCGCTGAGCAGCCACATCGTCATGGCCAGGCCGGTGATGTTGTTGCCGTCGCTATAGAGGAAGGGTTTCCAGTATTCCTGCAGGAGTTCGATCATCGTACGGCCTCCCGGGTCCCGGCGGAGTAACGACGTTCGAGCCAGCGCAGGATGACGTTGGACGCGCTGGTGATCACCAGGTAGATCAGCGCGGCAAGCACCAGGAAATAAAACAGCTGATAGGTACTTTTGCCGGCGTCCTGGGCAGCCTTGACCAGGTCGGCGAGGCCGATGATCGACACCAGGGCCGTGGCCTTGAGCATCACCATCCAGTTGTTGCCGATACCCGGCAGGGCATAACGCATCATCTGCGGGAACACCACGATCCAGAAACGCTGGCCGCGCTTGAGGCCATAGGCGGTGGCCGCTTCGACCTGACCCCGTGGGACGGCGAGAATCGCGCCACGGAAGGTTTCAGTGAAATACGCACCATAGATGAAGCCCAGGGTGATGACCCCGGCGCTGAACGGGTTGATCTCGATGTATTCCCATTCCATGTAATCGGTAAACGAGGTCAGCCAGGTTTGCAGGCTGTAGAAGATCAGCAGCATCAGGACCAGGTCCGGAACGCCACGAATGAGTGTGGTGTAGAGCTGGGCAGGCACGCGCATCAGTTTGACTTTTGACAGCTTGGCACTGGCGCCGAGCAGCCCGAGCAGCACGGCCAGCAACAGCGACAACGCCGACAGCTTGATCGTCATCCAGGTGCCTTGCATCAGCAGCGGACCGAAGCCCTTGAGGCTGAAGGCAGAGAGCCCCAGATTTTCTAATAAGGTTTCGAACATAAATCAGCAACCTGATCGGATGAAAAAAGCGCCCATCGAGAGATGGGCGCCGGGCATTATTTGCCGCTGTACAGATTCAGATCGCCAAAGTGTTTCTTCTGAATGGTGGCGTAGGTGCCATCATCGTGTAACGCTTTGATACCTTTATCCAAAAGTGCTTTCAGCTCGGTGTTACCTTTCTTAATCAGGCAGCAGTTCGCTGTCGACTGGCTTGCTGATTTCGTAGCCCTCACCTTTTGGTGACTTCAAGAAGCCCAGTTCGGCTTGCAGCATGTCCTGGATCGCTGCGTCGAGACGGCCGGAAGTCAGGTCGGAATACACCTGATCCTGGTTCTGATAGGCCTGGGTTTTCACGCCGGCCTTGTCGAGAACGGCTTTGGCGTAGGCTTCCTGGATGGTGCCTTGCTCGTAGCCTACGGTTTTGCCCTTCAGCGAAGCGACGTCCTCGGTCAGGCCGGAGCCTTTCTTGAACACGTAGGCGGTTGGGCCGGAGAACAACTCGCTGGAGAAGTCGATGACTTTTTCACGGGCCGGGGTAACGGTCATCGACGAAATCACACCGTCAAATTTATTGGCTTTCAGGCCCGGAATCATGCCATCGAAGTCACTCTCGACCCACTTGCACTTGACCTTCAGTTCGGCGCAGATCGCGTTCCCCAGATCGATGTCAAAGCCTACCAGGCTGCCATCGGCCGCTTTCGATTCGAACGGTGCGTAGGAAGGGTCAACGCCGAAACGCAGTTCTTTGTACTCCTTCGCCATGGCGGAACCAGCCGCCATGCACAACGCCAGTGCAGAAAGGGTCAGCAATGCTTTTTTCATTATTCAATCCCTAAAAACCAATATGAGCGCTTGTGGCGCAGAATTATTGTTATGTTGAAAGTAGCAATTTCCGAACCAGAGTGCCGAACAAGCGTTTTATTCAGGTGCTTGGAAATGGCCGGAGACAGATTTATGCACGAAAACGGGCGCAGGGAAATGGGTGCACCAAATCAACTCGCCACAAAAGAACGGATTGACTGAGCAGGTTTCGCATGACCGGGAACTCCACCTCGTGACACGACTTGTCCTTGAGTCAGCGCAACCGCGATAACGATTCAACATTCAACCTCTATTTTGAATGTCAGACCGCTATCGCGGGCAGGTAAAGGGCTGGGTTATTTACCGGGTGTCAACGTCAACCGCGCCTTGCCATAGGCGTTGTCGAAGTTCTGCGGCTGCATCGGCAGGCTCATGTACTGTCCCTTGAACCACGGCTCGATACTGTTGAGGTAGTTCGGGCTGGCCGGGTTGCCGGACTGGCCGGTGCCGTTCTGCGCCATCAGCGGTTCGGACTGGCCGAAGTCGACGATAAAGCGCATGGCTGGCGCCAGCGTGGTGTTGAAGTCCTGGCCCCAGGCGAAGGCGGCGGTGTTGAGAGTGGTGTGGTCTCCACCGGCCGGCAGCGGTCCGCGCACGGTCTGGCCGCTGCTGTTTTTCCATTCATAGCGATGCAGTCTGCCCCATTGCCAGGCTTTGTGATCGCCGCCCAACTGACTGTCGCCGGCGCTGATCGCGGCGGCGAGGCTGCGGGCGAGGATGGCCGGTTTGTCTTCTTTCTGTGCGGTGCGCACGTCATCCCAGAACGGGCTGTCCTCACGCCCGAGCAAGTGATCGGCCTGGGCCGCATAGGACAACTTGCCGTCGGCAACAAAAGCTTTCCACGTCGGGCTGCTTTCCGGGCCCAGTTCATCGAGGAAAATCTGGCGCGTGCTTTCCTGCAGGAACAGTTCGTAGATGGCCGCATCGGTGGAGGTCGGGCTGAGCTTGCCGTCGAACGCCATCAAGCGGCTGTAGGCTTCGTGTGCCTTGGCGCGATCGGCCGCCGGCAAGGCGTCCATGGCTTGTTTGAGTGGCTGGGCCATACCCGGCGCTTCGAACATTTCCTTCAGCTTGGCAGCGAAGGTGGTGGTCTGGTCGTATTGCATGGCGATCAGGCTGCGGCTGTCGTGTTTGCCTGCACCGGCCAGTTCGGCCAGGCGCTCGCCGCGCTCCGGAGCGGCCCAGGAATTGGACAGCTGCATGCCGTAGCCATGGGGAATGACCCGCTGGTTGGCGGTGCCGAGCCAGCCCTGGGCCGGGTCCTGATCGTACGGGTGCAGCATTGGGTCGGCGTAACCGTCCCAATCGTATCGACCTTCCCAGCCCGGCGAGGGCAGCAAGCCTTCGCCTTCGCGGCGGTTCGGGTAACGACCGGTGACTTGCCAGCCGATGTGGCTGACATCGGCGAACACCAAGTTCATCGCAATGGCGCGGATTTCGCGGCTGGCATCCGAAGCTTTCTCGACACTCTGGGCGCGGGACAGGTCGAAGAGCGCGTCCAGGGTCTTGTCGTCGGTGAAGTTCGGCGTCTGCAAGGCCAGGCCGAAACCATTGGCCAGTGTGGTGCCCTGGGCACTGTTGAGCAGCGGGCCATGGCGGGTTTCGTACACCACTTCGCGAATCGGCCGCTGGCCTTTGACGAAATAGGTTTCGTTGCGCACGATCGCCGGCTGCCACTTCCCGGCGTTTTCGTAGGTAAGCCCGCTGCTCTGGCGCTTGATCTTCTCCAGGAACAGGTCCTGGTTGTCGCCCATCACGGACGTCATGCTCCACGCCACCTTGCCGTTGAAACCTCCAAGCACCATCGGCAGACCCGCGATGGTCACACCGGATGCCTGATACTTCGGCGCGCGAATCTGCACGTAACTGAACAACGAAGGCACGTCCAGCGGCCCATGACTGTCACTGGCCAGCAGGCTCTTGCCGCTGCGGCTGCGTTGTGGGGCGATGGCCCAGTTGTTCGACGAAGTGGCGCCCAGCAGATTCAGGTCCGACAGTTGGCCTATGGCTTTGCTGAGTTCGGCCAGCCCCGGTACTTGCCCGTTGAGCTTGAGGCCTTGCAGTTTTTCGCTTTCGGCGACCGGCAGTTTTTCGTCGGGAGCCGACGGCGTCAGCCATGCAAGTTTGTCGGTGGTAACGGTCTGGGCCAGTACCAGCGAGGAAATTTCTTCCGGCAGGTTGGTCGACTGGCTGAAGTTCAGGAGGCAGAAAATCAGCGCCGAATCCTCCGGCTGCCAGTACTCAGGCTTGTAGCCGGTGGCTGCCAGATCCGCCGGCAGTTTGTCGCGGTAGCGGAACAGGTAGGCGTTGACCCCGCGCGCATAGACTTCGAAGAAACGCTTGAGGCGTGGTGAAGAAGCCTTGTACAGCTCGCCAGCACTTTTCTTCAGGTTGACCGCCCGCATGTAACGGTCGGCATCCAGCAGGTCCGCACCGTGCATCTCGGCCAGACGGCCCTGGGCCAGCAGGCGCAGGGTAACCATCTGGGTGATGCGGTCGCTGGCATGCACGTAACCGAGGGTGAATAGCGCGTCGTGGAAGCTGTTGCTTTCGATCAGCGGCATGCCCATGGCATTGCGGCGCACCGAAACGCTCTGCGCCAGGCCCTTGAGTGGTTGTACGCCGGAGGTCGGCGGGAGGGTGTCCTGGGCGTTGAAGTTCTGACAACCGGTCAGGCTCAACACACCGGCCACTGCTGCGGCAACGCCGAACCGGGGTAGAAAATGAGTAAGGGCTGGCGAGGCCATGGCAAAGCTCCTGCGGGGGTAGAGGCGGCGGCGCGCAATAAAGGCGCTACGTTAGTGAGCGGGAGGTGGCCGCGCAAGCGGGGTACAAGGTTATTTCAGGATTTGTCTGATAAACCGGAAAGATCGCAGTCTTGTCAGTCGCAATGGGAGATGTTGAAGTGCGAAACGCTCAACAATCCAGGAGAACAGTCGGCATGGAGCTCAAGGCAAACGGGGCACTGATCATCATCGATCAACAAAAAGGCATCCTGCACCCCAGGCTCGGTCGCAGGAATAATCCAGAGGCCGAAACGCGCATGCTGGACTTGCTTGGCCATTGGCGACGTACCGCCCGGCCGGTGATTCATGTGCAGCACCTGTCCCGCTCGGAGGACTCGGTATTCTGGCCGCAGCAGTCGGGGGTGGAGTTTCAGGAACGGTTTGAGCCAATGGCCGGTGAGCGCTTGATCCAGAAGCAGGTGCCGGATGCGTTTTGTTCGACGGGGCTGGAGGCGCAGTTGCGCGAGGCGGGGATCGGGCAGTTGATCATCGTCGGTGTCGCGACCCACAACTCGGTGGAGTCCACGGCGCGTACCGCGGGCAACCTGGGGTTTGATACGTGGGTGGCCGAGGATGCGTGTTTTACCTTCGACAAGGCTGATTTCTTTGGCCAAGCCCATAGCGCCGAAGTGGTGCATGCGATGTCGCTGGGGAATTTGCACGGTGAATATGCGACGGTGGTCAGCACCGCATGTGTATTAAAGGCTGACTGAAAATCCTGTAGGAGCGAGCTTGCTCCGGGCGGCGTTCCGACGATAGCGGTCTGACTGACACATTGATAGTTGATGTGTTGCCGTCATCGCGAGCAAGCTCGCTCCCACAGGAGAGGATGGCGATTCAACAGGCGAAGCAAGTCTTCGCCCGAAGCATCAAGCGCCGTGGCACTTCTTGAATTTCTTGCCGTTGCCGCATGGGCACGGATCGTTGCGGCCAACGTCTTTCAGGGCATTGCGCACCGGTTCCTGGTGAGCGTGGCCGCAGTTCGGACCGTGGACATGGCCATGGTCGTGATCATGGTGGTGATGGTCATGATCATGATCGTGATTGCAGTCAGGGCCGTGGACATGGGGTTGCTGGGTCATCGGTGTTGCTCCGGAATTAAATCGGCGGCGATTATCACGCCATTGCGCGTCAGGTGCACGTAGTGGGTGATGAATATACCGGTTTCCAGTTCACCTTCCAGACGATAGGGAATGGGTTGATCGGATTTTTTCAGCAGTTTGGCCAGATCACGGACCTTGGACCACAGGTTGGTGCGGATCGGTACCTTGAAGTAAGCGCTGTGCCTGGGGCTGATGGTGAACCAGTGTTCGTACTCGCCGTCGGCCAGCAGTATGTCGCCCAAGTGAACGCGGTACTCCAGAGCACGCACCGTCAGATCGCTGTCGTTGGGGTTGTCAATGCGAAAATGCAGGAGGAATTTCTGTTCCAGCAGTTTGGCGTTGACCACCTCGATCTTCACCAGATGGACCTCGGGGTCCGGCAAGTCGTCGTCGAACCACGACGCACAGCCACCGAGTCCCAGTGTCAGGAACAAGGTGAACAGACAAAGTGCGCAGCGGCGGATGATCATGGTGGTGTTTCTCCCTTGAGCCCCAGTCTAGACCCAAAGGATCGCAGTCTTCGACAGCTCCTGCGTGGTGGACAGTCATTCCATGTACTAGCTGCTGAAGTACCCCGCACAACACTTCTTGAACTTCTGCCCACTCGCACACGGGCAAGGGTCATTGCGCCCGAGTTTGAGTTGCACGGTGGGGTCGATGAAATACCAGCGTCCGGCGTTCTGTACGAAGGATGAGCGCTCTCGATGACTGTGCTCGCCATTGCTGTCGTGCCAGCGCGCGGTGAAAGTCACGAAAGCATGTTCAGGCTGGCCGCCCAGCACTTCGGAGCTTTCCACCTCAAGGCCCAGCCACGTACTTTGCGCGCTCCAGTCGCTGATCGATTGACGGTCCAGGCCGGGCAGGGTGGTGGCCACCAGATAGTCGACCAACCCCAGCACATAGGCGCTGTAGCGTGAGCGCATCAAGGCTTGCGCGCACGGCGCCGGGTGTCCGGCATGGTAGTGACCACAGCAGGCGTCGAGCAGGGTGCCGCTGCCGCAAGGGCAAATGGATGTACTCATTGCATTACCACCAGTATTTCCCGAAGTTTTCCGGATTGGCCCAGAAGCGCGAATTGAGCCAGTCGGGGACTTGTTTGTATTCAAGCAGATCGTAGGTAAACAGGGTCAGGACCTGTTCGTCCCGTTGGAAGCGCTCACTGGCTTGCAGGGCCAGGGAGAAAAAGTCGGTTTCCTGCCAGCCACAGGCCGGCAGATCCGCCAGCACCGCGATGCGGCTGGCGTTGAGGTTGCGGATGCCGCCCAGCAGGTTCAGGCCGTCGCGCTTGGGCAGATGCTCCAGGCAATCGACCACCAGGGCCAGGTCGAAACGGCGAGCCGCCAACTCGTCGGGCAACGGCCCGGGGGCGGCGAAAGCGACGCAGCTGTCCGGGTGAGCGAGTTTGAAAGCCTCCAGTGCCGGGAACTCGCTGGCGCCGATCAACAACAGACGTGTGGGGGCATATCGGTCGAGTAACGCGGCCAGTGCCTGTTGTGGCGTGCGTGAAGAAATACCTGCAGTCATCGAAGATCCTCAATCAGATCTGCCAAGACTAGCCTGCCCTTACGTTCGGGCCTAGAGCGCCTTGGCGACAAAAGCGCCAAGCTGCCGTTAATAAGCGAATAAACAGCATGGCCTATTGCTGGCGGAGTTTAAAACTCGGGTCTTTACTACCTGAATCGGTTCTAAGCCGATCCTTCAGGAGAAAACTAGATGAGCATAGTTCGGACAGCATTACCCTTGGTTCTGCTAACCAGTGTCTTGACTGGTTGCGCAGGTTTGCAGAAAACCGACTGGCCGACCTGTGCGGCTGTTGGTGGTGTCGTGGGTGCGGGCCTCGGAGCGACCGAAAGCTCGGCATGGGCAGGGTATGGTGCTCTGCTCGTCGGCGGTACGGCAGCGGCTTATTGCTGGGTGCACGGTGATGGCGACGAAGACGGCGACGGTGTGCCGGATAGTCGCGACAAGTGCCCAGGCACGCCTAAAGGCGTTCAAGTCGATGCTAACGGTTGCCCACCACCAGCGCCTGTGGTCGAAGAAGCGGTAGTGGTACAGGAAGAAACCATCGTCATTCGCGATGTCCACTTCCAGTTTGATAAAGCCACGCTTACCTCGTCCGACAAACTGGTACTCGACAAGATTGCCACTCGCCTGAAAGCCGAAGCCCCGACTGCTCAACTGACCGTAACCGGCCATACCGACAGCGTGGGTAGCGACGCCTACAACCAGAAACTGTCGGATAAACGCGCCCACTCGGTGGTTGAATACCTCATCGGTCAAGGCGTACCTCGCAGCAACTTCGTGTCGGTTGTCGGTGCTGGTGAAAGCCAGCCGGTTGCTGACAACAAAACCGCTGACGGTCGTGCACAGAACCGTCGTACCGAAATCAAAATCCAGCGTTAATCCCCCCTCGCATCCGCGCCTTGTGCAGTCGCGGATGCGGGTCTTTACTCCTGTGTAACCGGTATTGGCCGGGGACACAGGAGCTTTCAACATGATCGTTCTCACAAGGACCGTCTTGCCGGTTCTGCTACTTGGCAGCCTCTTGACCGGCTGCGCGACCCACAGCGATGGCACCGCCCCCCTCAATCAACGCACTTGGCCAATTTGCAGCCTCATCGGCGGTCTGGTCGGTGGTGGTCTGGGCGCAATCGAGAGTAGTGCCTGGGCCGCGGGTGGGGCGGCGCTGGGTATCTTGTCCGGTGGCTTGATCTGCTATGCCCAGGATGGCGACAAAGATGGCGACGGCGTTTTCGACCGACGCGACCGTTGCGCTGATACCCCTGCCAATACCCCGGTCGACCATCGCGGTTGCGTGGTGCCGCAGTACCCGGACAGCGTCCAGGTCGAGCCTGCGCAATCCGAAGTCATTACTCTGAGCGATGTACTGTTTGTCTTCAATCAATCCGAGCTGACCCCGACGGCGAAGAGTCAACTGGATGCGTTGATGAGCAAGTTCGAGGATGCCGATGTGGTCAGTATCAAGGTGGTCGGCCACACTGACAGTGTCGGTTCGGATGCCTATAACCAGGCCTTGTCGGAGCGGCGTGCCAGCAGCGTGGCGGAATACCTGTTGAGCCAGGGTGTGGCGCCGAACAAAATCACCAGCGAAGGCAGGGGCGAGAGCCAACCGATTGCCGACAACGAAACAGAAGAAGGCCGTGCGAAAAACCGTCGCGTGGAACTGCATATAAACCGCTGAACCAAGAGATAGAGCCGTCGAGCGACTGGTGTGATCGCTGCGACGGCCGTTCGGCGGCCTCCATGAAGAATTTTCCGTTGCCCTCTGGCTTATCCCGCGTGGAAGCCGTTACTGTGCGCGCAAACAATAATTCTCATCGGGGGCGCGTATGAAAGTCATATGGGGACTGGGGCGATTACTGACCTTGCTGTTCTGGGCGGTAGTGCTGGTCAATCTGCTCACACCGTTTGTCTTTCCGCTGCACCCGTTGGTCAACCTGGCCGGCGGCCTGTTGGGGTTCATCCATCTCCTGGAAGCGTTGCTGTGCTATCGCAGCCTTCGAGGTCGCACCCATCCCTGGCTTGACCGCTTGAAGATCGTCTTTTTCGGCGTATTCCACCTGCAAACCATTCCAGCCCCCACCGCTTCGAAGGCTTCCCATGCGTAAACTCTGTCTGCTCGCCGCACTCATCAGCCCATTGGCCTGCGCACAGGTGGTGAGTGTCGAACCCAACTCGCTGATGCGCTTGCCCAACACCGCCAGCGCCCTGCAACTGGAACGTCTGGAAGTGGCCGATTACGGCACCTTGCTGATTCCTTCGAACGTCACCGAAGTCACCGTGGGTGAATTGCATCTGGGGCGTGAAGCGCGCATTGCCATCGTGCCGGGGGAACAGGCGTTGGCGCTGAAGGTCCGTCGCGCTGATTTGTCCGAAGGCAGCCAGATCACCTCCCGTGGCTCACCCGGGACCTACCAGAAGGCCGCTCGATCCGGGCGCAGCCTTGATTTGCAGATCAAGACACTGAACGCAGCGCAATTGACCGTTGATGCTCGCGGTGGTGCGGGTGCACCGGGGTTCGTTGGTCTTGATGGGGGTAACGGCCAGGAACCGGGCTGCACATGGGGGCAGGCCGGTCGCGGTGCCGATGGCAGTGATGGCAGCAATGGTCAGCCGGGAGCACCGGGGGCGCTGGTCAAACTGGCAGTGCCGCACGACTTCCCGGCAGACCGGATCAAGGTTCAGGTGGCTGGCGGCGCCGGTGGCCTGGCCGGCCCGGGCGGCAAACCGGGCGCGGGTGGCAAGGCCAAGGGCTGCCTGATTTACAAGGCCGATGGTGGCAAGAGCGGTAAACCTGGGGCTGATGGTCAGCCTGGGCCAGAAGGTGCGGCGGGTTCGGTGACGGTGCAGCGGTTGTAAGAAGCGCCGAAAGCCCTGTGGCGAGGGGGCTGTCTGTGGCGAGGGGGCTTGCCCCCGTTGGGCCGCGAAGCGGCCCCATTTCCGGCAATCGCGAAGGTTAGTGGTGTCTGGTTTACGACTGCTTCGCAGCCGAACGGGGGCGAGCCCCCTCGCCACAAAAGTTCGGCAGAATCAAAACATAGGCCGGGCCGCGGCAATCACCACCAAAGCCAACCCTACCAGCAGATTGATCCCCACCAACTTGCGGATCCGTCCCAGCACCGCTGCACCGGCTGGCCAATCCTGCTCGGCCACGGCGGTGCGCAGTTCCGGCAGCATCAGCGCCTGAATGCGGATGAACAGCGCGGTCATTACCACATACAAGCCCATCATTACCTGCACATAGCGCGGCGCGGCTTCAAAACCGTTGAATTGCATGTGCAGCATGCCCACGCCGCTGACCGGCAATAGCACCACCGCCACCCAGACCCAGCGGAAAAAGCCTTGAAACACTTCTATCCACAGCTTCAGTCGGGCAGGGCCTTCAAGTGCCTTGATCGCAGCAGGGCGCAGGACCATCCAGGCGAAAAACATGCCGCCGACCCAGACCAGGGCCGCCAGTACGTGCAGGCTATAAATGAGGCTAAAAGGTGTCATTGGGTTACTCCGTTCTGCGCGGGATTCATTAGCGGGGTATGATAGCGGCCGAACCGAACTACTGAAAATTTATCCAGCGTTTTTTGCGCCCGACAATCCATGATCAGCACTGAACTCAAAACCACGATCCAGGGCGCCTACTCGCGTTTTCTCGAAGCCGCGCTATGGCCAACGCCTGATGATCGCCGAAGTCGCCAAGGTCCTGGGTGACATCGACACCGACGACGAAGGCCGGCGCAGTGGCGACCCCGCGATTGTCGCGGTGGAAGCCGGCACCGGTACCGGCAAAACCGTGGCCTATAGCCTGGCGGCGATTCCCACGGCGAAGGCCGCCGGCAAGCGCCTGGTGATCGCCACGGCCACCGTGGCCCTGCAAGAGCAGATCGTTTACAAGGACTTGCCTGACCTGATGCGCAACAGCGGGCTGAATTTCAGCTTCGCCCTGGCCAAAGGGCGCGGGCGCTACATGTGCCTGTCCAAGCTCGACATGTTGCTCCAGGAAGGCCACGCACAGACCGCCACCGCTCAGTTGTTCGAAGAAGAAGGTTTCAAGATCGAGGTCGACGAGGCCAGTCAAAAGCTGTTCACCAGCATGATCGAAAAACTCGCCGGCAATAAGTGGGACGGCGACCGCGACAGTTGGTCCACCGCCCTGGAAGACGCCGACTGGGCGCGCCTGACCACCGACCACAGCCAGTGCACCAACCGTCATTGCCCGAACTTCGGCCAGTGTGCCTTCTACAAGGCCCGCGAAGGCATGGGCAAGGTCGACGTGATCGTCACTAACCACGACATGGTACTGGCCGACCTGGCCCTGGGCGGTGGTGCCGTGCTGCCGGACCCGCGCGACACCATCTATGTGTTCGACGAAGGTCATCACCTGCCGGACAAGGCGATCGGCCACTTCGCCCACTACACGCGCCTGCGCTCCACTGCCGACTGGCTGGAAACCACCGCCAAGAACCTCACCAAACTTCTGGCCCAGCATCCATTGCCGGGGGATCTGGGCAAGTTGATCGAGCAGGTGCCGGAACTGGCGCGGGAGATCAAGACCCAGCAGCAATTCATGTTCACCGCGTGCGAGCAGATTGCCGATTTCAAACCCGGCGAAGACGTCGAAGGCCGCGAGCGCCCGCGTCACCGATTCGTCGGCGGGGTGATTCCCGAGCACATGCGTGAAATGGGCATCGAGCTGAAGAAAGGCTTCGCACGGCTGACCGATCTGTTCACCCGCCTGACCGAGTTGCTCAAGGAAGGCATGGACGGCGAGGTCAACATTGGCATCGCCAGCAACCAGGCCGAGGAGTGGTATCCGCTGTTCGGCAGCTTGTTGTCGCGTTCTTCCGGCAACTGGGAGTTGTGGACCGCCTTCACCGTCGAAGACCCGGAAGACAACCCGCCCATGGCGCGCTGGCTGACCCTGGCCGAAAGCGGCTCGCTGTTCGATATCGAGGTCAATGCAAGCCCCATCCTCGCGGCGGAAATGCTCCGGCGAAACCTGTGGAACGTGGCGTATGGCTGTCTGGTTACATCGGCGACCTTGACCGCCCTCGGCACCTTCGATCGCTTTCGCATGCGCGCTGGCCTGCCGAAAAAAGCCGTGACCGCCGTGGTCCCAAGCCCCTTTCATCATGCTGACGCCGGTGTGTTGCGGGTGCCGAACCTGAACGCCGATCCACGTGATGCGGCGGCACATACCGCCGCGATCATTCGTGATTTGCCTGAGCTGGTCGAAGGCTCGCGGGGCACGTTGGTGCTGTTTTCCTCGCGCAAACAAATGCAGGACGTGTTCGACGGCCTGGACCGCGACTGGCGCAAGCAAGTGTTCATCCAGGGCAACCTGTCGAAACAGGAAACCCTGAACAAGCACAAGGCGCGGGTAGATGGCGGCGATTCCAGCGTGTTGTTCGGCCTGGCGAGCTTCGCCGAAGGGGTCGACTTGCCCGGCGCCTATTGCGAGCACGTGGTCATTGCCAAGATTCCTTTCTCGGTACCCGATGATCCGGTCGAGGCGGCGCTGGCCGAATGGATTGAAGCCAGGGGCGGTAATCCGTTCATGGAAATCTCCGTGCCGGACGCCTCGCTGAAACTGGTCCAGGCTTGCGGTCGCTTGCTGCGCACCGAAGAAGACCGCGGCACCATCACCTTGCTCGACCGGCGCCTGGTGACCCAGCGCTATGGCAAAGCCATCCTCAACGCGTTGCCGCCGTTCCGTCGAGAAATTTCCTGAAATACCGGTGGGCAGTTTTGCCCGCCGCGTTGTCTATCTCTCTGCCATCGCTTTTCCACTGGCCCATTGAAGGTCGTTAGGGAGAATTTCGTTCTCATGATTTGCCGTTCGTTGCCTGCTGTTTTTGCCCTGCTGTTCGCAACACCACTGTTGGCCGCCCCCGCCAGTCAGCAGACGCTGTTCAACTTTGTGCGCCCCGCCGACGTGGTCCAGGTGGCGACTCAGGACGCCAGCCTGCCGCAATCCAACGCCGAGCAAACCCCCGAGGGCGAAGTGCTGCGCCGGGTGACGTTCAACCCTGTCGCCCGGCCGACGTTGCGTCTGACCCCGCAAACCGGCGCCTGGGACTGGTCGCAGTCGGGCGTCATGAGCCTGCGGATCCAGAGCGCCATGAACTGGGCCTTGACCCTGTACGTGACCATCCAGAGCAACGATGGCAAGACACTGGTCAGTCGCGTCGATTTGCCGGCGGGGCCTGCGCAAACCCTGTTGGTGCCTTTGCAAGCGACATCACCGCTGAGCCAGGGCATGAAGGCTGGTCCGCCGATGCCGATGACCGTTGAGGGGCAGCGAGTGTTGCTGGCCAGCAGCGCCGGTGAGCTGGATCGCAGCCAGGTGGTGTCGGTGAGCCTGTCGATGGACCAGCCCAAAGCCGCGCAAAGCATCCTGCTGGAGCGCTTTGGTGTGCAGGACGGTGAATCGATAACCCACGCCGTGTATGGCGGGTTGGTGGATGCCTACGGCCAGTCGACCCGAAACAAATGGCCGGAAAAAATCAGCAGTGACGAACAACTGAAAAGCGCCGCCAGCAAGGAGCAGCAGCAACTGAAAACCTGGCTGGCAGAGCGCGAGAAGGCCTCTCTGGACAAGTTCGGTGGTTTGACCAAAGGCCCGTCCTTCAAGGCCAGTGGCTTTTTCCGCACCGAGAAGCGCGATGGACGCTGGTATCTGGTGACGCCGCAAGGCCATCCGTTTTATTCGCTCGGGGTTAACACCGTCGCTGCAGACGTCAACCCGACCTACGTTGCCGGTCGTGAGTGGATGTTCGAATCACTGCCCAAAGCAGATGATGTACTCGCCAGCCACTACGGCGAAGGCGACAACCGTAGCGGCAACGGTGCCGATCAAGGGCGTGGCTACAATGCCGGTCGCTGGTACGACTTCTACGGTGCCAACCTGCAGCGCCTGTATGGTGACCCGTGTGTGAAGGGCAGCGATACCAAGGCGGGCGTCGCCGCGGCGGCCAAGGCGGATGCAGTTGAGGCGACGGAGGCCAAGGCGGCGGAGCAACCCGTAGTGCCTGCAACTGCCGAGCATGGTGTCGCCGAAGCGGCCAAGACTGAAGCGACGGTAGCGAAAGCCGCAGAGCAAAAAACCGCCGAACCGTGCAAGCCGCTGTTCGATGAGCAGCGTTGGGCCAGTCACACCCTTGATCGCTTGCAGGCCTGGGGCTTCAACACCATTGGCAACTGGAGCGCACCCGTATTGGGCGACGCTGATCGCGTGCCCTACACCTTGCCGCTGTCGATCGTCGGCGACTACGCCAGCATCAGCACCGGTACCGACTGGTGGGGCGGTATGCCCGACCCCTTCGACCCGCGTTTCGCCATGGCCACCGAACGTGCCGTGGCCATTGCCGCCCGCGATCATCGTGACGATCCGTGGCTGATCGGTTACTACGCCGACAACGAACTGGCCTGGGCCGGTCCAGGGGATGACCCGAAAGCCCGGTATGCCCTGGCCTACGGCACCTTGAAAATGACCACCGACGTGCCGGCCAAGCGCGCATTCCTCAAGCAACTGCGTGACAAGTACCGCAATCAGGCTGGCTTGTCGAAAGCCTGGGGCATCGATCTGGCGGCCTGGGAACTGATGGAAGATCCGGGATTCGTGCCGCCGTTGCCAAGCGCCGAGTACCCGGAAATCGAAGCCGACTTCAAATACTTCCAGAAGGTCTTTGCTGACACTTACTTCAAGACCATCTCCGACTCGCTTAAGTGGCACGCACCGAACCAGCTATTGCTCGGCGGCCGTTTCGCCATCAGCACGCCGGAGGCAGTGGAGTCCTGCGCCCAGTATTGCGACGTGTTGAGCTTCAACATGTACACCTTGCAACCTCAGGATGGTTACGACTTCGCCAGGCTGCGCAGTCTCGACAAACCGGTGCTGATCACCGAGTTCAATTTCGGCTCGGCTGATCGTGGCCCGTTCTGGGGTGGCGTTACGCCATTGGTGAAGGAGGAAGACCGCGGTCCGGCGTACGCCAACTTCCTCAAGCAGGCATTGAGCGAGCCGTCGATTGTTGGCGTGCATTGGTTCCAGTACCTCGATCAGCCGGTCACCGGGCGCCTGCTTGACGGCGAAAACGGTCACTTCGGGTTGGTGGGCATCACTGATCTGCCGTTCCAGGGGTTTGTCGACAGCGTGCGCAAGAGCAACCTGGCGACAGTCGAGCAATTGGGCAAAGAGGCCGAGAAGGCTGCGGCCGCCGCCGACAAAGCCAGCCACGACGCCGAGGGCGGCCGCAAGGCCGACGCCGGCAAGGGGCCGGGGAAGGGTGCTGGTGGGCACTCCGGCAAAGGCCATTAAAAGCTGAAACCCTGTGGCGAGGGGGCTTGCCCCCGTTGGGTTGCGTAGCAACCCCAAAATCTCGGCAGCGGCCGAAAAATTTGGGAGCACTACGCACTCCAACGGGGGCAAGCCCCCTCGCCACAACCGCCCGGCCCAACCCTGTTCCCAAAACCCTCAGGGGCTGGAACAATGCCCGCCACTTTGTAGAGCGTTAATCCGGGGAGTTGCGGGTGCAGATTCAGGGTCATTACGAGCTTAAGTTCGAGGCGGTGCGAGAAGCGTTCGCGGCGCTGTTCGACGATCCCCAGGAACGTGGCGCAGCGTTGTGCATTCAGGTCGGCGGCGAAACCGTCCTCGATCTGTGGGCCGGCACTGCCGACAAGGACGGGACCGAGGCCTGGCACAGCGACACCATCGCCAATCTGTTCTCCTGCACCAAGACCTTTACCGCCGTCACCGCGTTGCAATTGGTGGCCGAAGGCAAGCTGCAACTGGATGCCCCGGTCGCGCGCTACTGGCCCGAATTTGCCGCTGCCGGCAAAGAGTCCGTCACCTTGCGCCAACTGCTCTGCCATCAGGCCGGCCTTCCGGCATTGCGCGAGTTACTGGCCCCCGAAGCCCTTTACGACTGGCAAACCATGGTCGACGCCCTGGCCGCCGAAACGCCGTGGTGGACGCCGGGCGAAGGCCACGGTTACGCGGCGATCACCTATGGCTGGCTGATCGGCGAATTGCTGCGCCGTGCCGACGGTCGTGGACCGGG
>LNAP01002052.1_pt1 | contig 20558 bp, 16 predicted proteins | sample 602601 | NCBI WGS metagenome assembly LNAP01 (sample SAMN02440304, study PRJNA202911) | soil metagenome | biome: Subtropical and temperate rainforests or woodlands; isolation source: soil samples (1 kg each in a 20% v/v slurry with milli Q water) were... ...
CCGGATCAAGTACCTCAAGGTCGACGCCGAGACCGGCGACGAGGTGACCTCCGAGGACATCGTCAAGGGCTACAAGGTCGACACCGACACCTATATCGAAGTCACCAAGGACGAGCTCGACGACATCGCGCTGGACTCGACGCACACGATCGAGATCGACGAATTCGTGCCGAAGACCGACATCGACAGCCGCTACCTGATCCGTCCCTATTATCTCGTACCGGATGGCAAGGTCGGCCACGACGCCTTCGCGGTGATCCGCGAGACCATCCGCAGCATGGACAAGGTCGCGATCGGCCGCGTGGTGCTGACCAACCGCGAGCACATCATCGCGCTGGAGCCGCTGGAGAGCGGCCTGATGGGCACGCTGCTGCGCTATCCCTACGAAGTGCGCAGCGAGAAGGACTATTTCGACGACATCCAGGACGTGAAGCTGACCAAGGACATGCTCGACCTCGCCAAGCATATCGTCGAGAAGAAGTCCGGCACGTTCGAGCCCGAGCTGTTCGAGGACCATTACGAGACCGCGCTGATCGATCTCATCAACAAGAAGCGCGCGGGCGCACCGATCGCAGCCAAGGTGACGCCGAAGAGCAGCGGCAACGTCATCAACCTGATGGACGCGCTGAAGAAGAGCCTCGCGAGCGAGAAGGACGTCGCGCCCGCGGCCAAGGTCGCCAAAGGCAAGAAGCCGAAGAAGCGCGTCGAGGGCCAGCGCGAGATGCTGCTCCCGATCGCCGGCAAGGGTGGCAAGACAACAACAGCCAAGGAAGCGGCCCCCAAGGAAGCTTCGAGGAAGGCCGACAAGCCGGTGCGCACCGCGACGCGGGCGAAGAAGGCCGGGTAGACGCATCGCGTCTGCCATCGCGCCGTGATGTCTCCCCTCGCCGATCGGCCGGCCTGACATGCCCTGGTCGACGGCATTCGACGATCCCGTTCAGATCGGCGGCAAGCGCAGACTGCTGACGCTGCAGCAGGCGGCGGACTACATCATGCAGCTGCCCGAGGACGCGCAGCACGAAGCCCACTGGCAGACCGCGATCGAGACCCTGATCCATGCGGCCGAGACCGGCGGCGGCTGGCTGATGTTCGCCCGCATTGCGATGTTGCGGGCGCTGAATGCGGACGGACGGCACGGCGATCAATATGCTCAACAATCGGTTAAGCGGCCCCGGCAAGGGTATTCCTACGGGAGACAAAATTAACCGCCGATTGCCGTTGCGCAGACCATGGTCGAACTCGCCGATCGAACCAGGGTTTGCACTCCGTGCAGCAGGACGTCAGAAAGAACTACATCAGCATCGTGAACGACGCGTCGGCGAACGAGCAGGCCGCGGACACGGTGGCGCGGTCGCGGCCGGGCACGGTGAAGGATCTGGTCGATCGCCTCGCAGGCGCGCTGAAGCGACGCCTCCATGGCGCGGCGAGCCCCCCGATCCGTCGCTGACGGGCTCACAAAGCACGTCATCATGCCCGTTCCGCGATGGCCGGCCAATTTGCATCCATTTGGATCGATCGATGGAACCCAAATTTAATGAGTGCCATCGTATCAGGCGAAGGCGCGCATCTGCGGGCTCAATTGTTTTGGCGCGCCATAAAACTCTATTCGATCAATTTACCGGTTCGAAAACGACACGGTCATAGATTTGGGCCGGATGAACAGGAGTTGGCAATGCGTTTGATTAAGTCTTTCCTTGCCGATGAGACTGGCGCCACCGCCATCGAGTACGGCCTGATCGCCGCCGGCATAGCGCTTGCCATCGTGACCGTCGTGAACAACACGGGCAGCGCGCTCCTCAACAACAAATTCAACTCGATCAGTACGTCGCTGAAGTAGCGGCAGCCGAGTTCGAAGCGAACCTGATCGTGCGCTCCGTCCAGGTTGCGCCGACCGCGCGACCATGATCTGCGTCAAGCGCATCGCGACTCCGGCGGTCTAGCATCAATTCAGCCCTCCCCGCCGGCGCCGTCCATGCAACCTGATCCTCACCGTCCCCAACTGAAGATTCGCCGCGTTCACCTCGACACCGGCCGCGAGAACGTCGTCGTCATTTCGAGGCGATCGAAGGCGCTGCGCGCCGAGATCTTTCGCGGCTTCAGCCGCGTCGAGCTCCGCCTCAACGGCAAGGTGCTGCTGGCGACGCTGCTGATCACCGATGACGACACGCTGGCCGCCCACGACGAGATCGGCCTGTCCGAGCCCGCATTCCGCCGTTTCGCCGAACCGGCCGGCACGCTGGTCGCGGTCACACCCGCCACTCCTCCCGAGAGCCTCGAGGCGGTACGCGCGAAGATCCGCGGCCGCACATTGAGCGAGGCCGAGATCCGCGCGATCATCGACGACCTCGCACATTACCGCTACTCCGACATGGAGATCGCCGCCTTCCTGATCGGTTCGGCGAGCTTCATCACCAGCGATGAGCTCCTGGCCCTCACCGGTGCGATGGCGCAGGTCGGCACGCAATTGACGTGGCCGGATCCGATCGTCGTCGACAAGCACTGCATTGGCGGCATTCCGGGCAATCGCACCTCGATGGTGGTGGTGCCGATCGTCGCCGCGCACGGCCTGCCGATCCCCAAGACCTCCTCGCGCGCCATCACCTCGCCCGCCGGCACCGCCGACACGATGGAGGTTCTGGCGCGCGTCAATGTCGGCGTCGAGGAGATGAAGGCGATCGTCTCGGCGTGCAACGGCTGCCTGATCTGGGGCGGGCACGTGAATTTGTCGCCGGCCGACGATGTCCTGATCTCGGTCGAGCGCCCCCTGAGCCTCGATACCCGCGAGCAGATGGTCGCCTCCATCATGTCGAAGAAGATCGCGGCGGGCTCGACCCATCTGTTGATCGACATTCCGGTCGGGCCGACCGCGAAGGTCACCACCGCCGTCGAGGCGATGCGGCTGCGAAAGCTGTTCGAATTCGTCGGCGACCGGTTCGGCCGCACGGTCGAGGTGATCACGACCGACGGCCGCCAGCCGATCGGCAACGGCATCGGGCCCGTGCTCGAGGCCAATGACGTAATGGCGGTGCTCGGCAACGATCCGGACGCACCGCGCGATCTGCGCGAGAAATCGCTGCGGCTCGCCGCGCACCTGCTGGAATACGATCCGAAGCTGCGTGGCGGCGCCGGCTATGCGCGGGCGCGCGAACTCCTGGACAGCGGCGCGGCGCTGAAACAGATGCAGAAGATCATCGACGCGCAGGGGCCATCGACATGCAACACCGAGCTGGGCTCGCTCAGCTTCGACGTCAAGGCTGCGAGCGACGGCGTGGTGTCCGCGATCGACTGCCTGCGCCTCAATCGCCTGGCCCGGACCGCCGGCGCGCCGCTCGACAAGGGCGCCGGCATCCGCCTGTTCAAGAAGATCGGCGACCGGGTCGAGCAAGGCGAGCCGCTCTATCGTGTCTACACGTTCGATCGCCCCGAGCATGATCTGGCTACCTCTGCGGCCGCAGAGCAGACCGGCTACATCGTCAACGGTCACGAGGCCCTCCTGGGCAAGGCATCGTGAGCACCATCTCGCTCCAGACCCTGCCCTTCGGCACCGATGCGGCCAGGCGCCTCGCGGCGCGGCTTGGCCTTGCCTGCGACGAGATCGCGCTGCACCGCTTTCCGGACGGCGAACTGCGCGTCGCGGTCGCGCCAGTTGCAGACACCACCATCCTCTATGCCCCGCTCGATCAGCCGAACGACAAGCTGATCGCCCTGTTGTTCGCCGCGGAGGCGCTGCGCCGCGGCGGCGCGAAGCGGCTGGTGCTGGTCGCGCCCTATCTCTGCTACATGCGCCAGGACATCGCGTTTCATGCGGGCGAGGCCATCAGCCAGCATGCCATCGGCACGCTGCTTGCGACGATCGTGGACCGCGTCGTCACCGTGGATGCGCACCTGCATCGCACCCCCGACATCGGCGCCGTATTTCCCGGCATCGAGGCCGCGAACCTGTCCGCAATGCCGGCGATTGCCGACGCGCTGGCGGCAGCCGGCGTCGATCCCGCAACAATCGTCATCGGCCCCGATGCCGAATCCGAACCCTGGGTGAAAGACCTCGCGGGGCGGCTGGGCCTGCAGCATACGGTCGCGCGGAAGTTGCGGCGCGGCGATCGCTCCGTCGAGATCCATTTTGCCGATGCCGCCCTGCTGGCAGGGCGGCCGGCGCTGATGACCGACGACATCGTCTCCTCCGGAACCACCCTGATGGTGGCGGCGAAGGCGCTCAAAGCGCTGGGCGCGACCAGCGTCGACGCGGTCATCACCCACGCGCTGTTTCCGCCTGCGATGGTCGGTGCATTCGCCGACGCCGGCATCCGGTCTGTTCGTTCGACCGACAGCGTGCCGCATCCGACCAACGCGATCGCGCTCGACGAAACCCTCGCGGCCGCCCTGCGGTCCGAACTGACCAAGACCCCTTCGCCGGAGACGACACCATGAGCATCACCGTCAGATTTTGCGGCGCCGCCCGCACCGTGACCGGCTCGAGCTATCTGTTTCAGACGGCATCCGGCCGTTTCCTGGTCGATTGCGGCCTGTTCCAGGGACAGAAGACGCTCAAGGAGCTCAACTACGGCGCCTTCCCGTTCCGCCCCGCCGATATCGACGCCGTGCTGCTGACGCACGCGCACATCGACCACAGCGGGTTGCTGCCGAAGCTCGTGCGCGCGGGATTCGAGGGACCGATCCTGGCCACGCGCGGCACCATCGACCTCTGCTCCTACATGCTGCCCGATGCCGGCAGCATCCAGGAATCGGAAGTCGCGCAGCTCAACCGGCGCAACGCGGCGCGCGGCCGCAAGGAAGTGCAGCCGATCTACACGCAGGCCGACGCGATCGCCACGCTGCAATCGTTCCGTGCCGTCGACTACGAACGCTGGACCGACGTGATCCCGGGCGTCCGCGCCCGCTACTGGAATGCCGGCCACCTGCTCGGCTCCGCCTCGATCGAGCTCGAAATCGCCGAGCCAGGTTCGCCGCGCCCGCTGCGCGTGCTGCTCTCCGGCGACGTCGGGCCGGAGGCCAAGCTGCTCCAGCCCGATCCCGAGGCGCCTTCCGACCTCGACTACGTCATCTCGGAATCGACCTATGGCGACCGGCTGCGTGCCGCCACGACACCTGCGCTTCGCAGGCAGCACCTCGCAGCCGAGGTGCACGATGCGGCAGCCGCCGGAGGCGCGCTGCTGATCCCCGCCTTCGCGGTCGAGCGCACCCAGGAGCTGATCGTCGATCTGGTCGAGCTGATGGAGCACGGCGAGATTCCGACGGCCCCGATCTTCCTCGACTCGCCGCTCGCGATCCGTGCCACCGAAGTGTTCCGCCGGCACGCCGCGAGCCTCGACCCGACCGTCGATGCCGAACGCCTGCTCAATTCGCCGCATCTCAAGTTCACCGAGACGCCGGAGGAGAGCAAGGCGATCATGCGCCTGTCCGGATTTCACATCATCATCGCGGCGAGCGGAATGTGCGATGCCGGCCGCATCCGCCATCATCTGAAGCGCTGGCTCTGGAACGAGCGTGCGACCGTGCTGCTCGCCGGCTTCCAGGCCAACGGCACGCTCGGCCGATTCCTCCAGAACGGCACCAAGGCCGTGCGGATCCAGGGCGAGGAAATCAGGGTCGCGGCGCGGATTCGCATGATCGACGAATATTCCGGCCATGCCGACGGCGCCGGAATGGCCAGCTGGATCGCGGCACGCCGCCCGATCGTCCGCGGCCTGTTCCTGGTTCACGGCGAGGAGGAGGCCATCGCGGGGCTCGCCGAGCGCGTCGCCGAACGCATCGTTCCCGCGGCCAAGGTCTACCAGCCGATGCTGGACGACATCTATGAACTCGCCGCGCCCGAACCGCGCGTGCTCGACGTCGACCATCGCCGGCGTCTGGCACCGGAGGCCGTCACCCATCTCGACTGGCACAATGAAATGTCCGAACTCGTGCTCGACATCAGCGACAAGGTTGGCGCGGCGGCCGACGACCGCGCCCGCGGCGTCATCATCCGGAGGCTGCGGCGCGCGCTGGAGGAGAAGGCATAGCTTCTCCCCGATCTCATCATTGCTTCGCTGCGTTCGCAATGACGGAGTGTGGGGTGGATGGCGCATCCCTGACGATGCATTCAGTTGCGGACACGGCTTCGCGACCTCGCGGCTTGTTTCGCCCGAGCTTTGCTTCGTTGCCTCGCCCTCATGAGAACAAGGGCGCAGGGAAGGCCGGGCGCCGGCTGGCACCCACAGTCCCGCGTGTGCGACAGAACGCGCACGGGGTGGACGACAGGTGTGCCGGTCGCCCGGCCTTCCCTGCGCGGATGGTTTTAACGGTGTCCTTCGTGCTCTCCTCGGGGAGCGATGCACTATTGCCCCCGTCGCCCTTACGGATGACTGATGCGCGCACCGGTTGGCCGCCACATCACCGCAGGACTTGACGCACAGACCCCGGGCGTCAGGACCACACGACTTCTCCGTCCGCGCACATTCCCGCCCGCGTCCCCGACGGCTGGCGTGCGCTCGCCGTCGAGGCCGAACAAGAACGCCGTCAGCGCCGTGTCGTACCGCGCAGGCGGCTGCTCACGGGATGTCCGCCCTGCAACCAGCCTCGCGCGCCGACGCCGTCGCGGCCACCGCATCCCTGCCCGCGTCCCGTGACGATCGCGAAACGCCCCTTGTGGCGGGCGGGATGGCGCGATGCATACGACAAAACCGAATTTCTGTAAATACGAATATTTTATGAAGGCGACATTGACCCAGCGCTGGCGTGTTTCGCCTGTCGGGTAACACTAGGGATCGTAGCCCTGCGGCCACGCGCACCGCATTTCCGTCAACTTTGACGGGCCTGTGAGTGCTGATATTTCTTCGCCTTGGCTCGCCATGCTATCATCATTGAACCCAGTTCTTCGAAGGATGCCGATGAGACGCACGATTTTGTTGGCTTTCAGCCTCAGCTTGGCTGGCGTCTGGTCGCAGGATGGCGCGCAAGGGCAGACTCCAACTACTCCGCCGGTTTCGCTTGCTCCGCCCAAAGCACCGCCACAGGTGGGCGCCAGGAATTCACCCGCAGCATCCGACAGGGTGTCGTCGACACCGGCGATCAGCGGACTCCCATCGGGACCGAATCCAGCCGTCGACTACGATGGCTTGAGCGTCGACACCGTCGAGGACAGTGACACGCCCAATCAATCGACGCGCTCCACGAAATCACGCGCCCACCCCAGTCTGGACACGAGCGGTACCACGGCGCGGCAATCGAATGAACCGGAGGATGAGGCGCTGAAGCGCAAGCTGACGATCTGCAAGAACTGCAAGTGAGAGCCAGCGGCACCGCACCACTGAGGCAACGGCGGCAAGTCCGAACGGTTACGCGCTATCCGGATCGTCGTCTCGCGGCAGCGATCTTTGCGTGGCATGCGACGCCGCGAAGCGTGTGAACTCCCTCACAGACCACCTCCACATTCGGGTGTAGCGTCCGGATGGGTCCCCACGGATCCAAACCAGTTCGAGACTGCGCCTCATTGCATTAGGGGAGTTTCGGAAATGGCACGCCTTGTTCCCGTTGTCATCACGGCTGTTTTGGTTTGTAGTCCCGCTCTCGCCGATCAAGGGGGCAACGCCGTCGGCGACTTTCTTCCCCAAGTGGCCCAATGGGCTATCACGTTGCTGGGATTGACCGTGGCGGCCCGGTTGGCATGGCAGGCCTTCGGCCGTGCCGTTCCCGTTGCCGACGTCCCTACGTTTCCAAAGTATATGACCAGCCACCGGCAATACCTGCTCGGAAGTTCGGCCTTCGTCTTGTTCGCCTGCGGCTTCTTCCTGTTGCTCGTTGAGGAAAACCGGCAAGTCATCATGCTGGCCCCGCTCGTTCCGGCGATTCCGGAGGCTATTCTCGAGGCGGTCAAGACCCAGTCTCCACCCTACCTTATCGTCGTCGCCGCCATGGGTGCCGTCTACCTGTACCTTCTCGCCAAGGAGGCCCCGTGGAACGCCCTCCTGATGATGCGCGACGTCATCCACACTTGGATCAGTGTTCCCCAGCTCGCCAAGCAGATCATCGCGCAGATAAGATTTGCGCTTCGCGTGCCCGCCGAGACGACCGCAGAAGTGATTGCGAGCGTGGCAGGAGTGACGGAAGCAGATTTTTCAAAAGGCCCCAGGACACCCGACCGGATGTGGGCGGAGGTCTGCTACATGAGATGGTGGTTGACGCAACGCCGCGAATTCCGAGCAGATGCGACTTTCTTCACCGAAGATAGTTTTGCTTTCGAGCAGCTCGCTCAAAAGTTCCAATGGGCATCTTCTACTATGGCTCGATGGAAGTCCGGCAGTGCGCTGGACTTGGAACTAACGACGTTCCCTCAAACGATCAGGGAACTTCACGACAATTTTGCCAGGCTCGTTGCCTGTTATCTGATCTACCGCAATGGCCTGAGAAACAATTTGTGCACCGAGGCCAAGGAGTTTGGAATAGACATCGACGCCGCGACCCATAGCAACCCCTTGCAGTACTGGATCATCTACGCCATTGCCCTGATCTTCTCGGTCTATATCGGAGTCATCGTTTCGGCCGTCGCTTATGACTTCATCGACGGCCAGGGCATCGTTCTGAGACAGGACCCAAACCGCTTGCTGGCGTGGGTGCTGTATGCACTCTGCAATTACGGGCTGGCGATCGTCGTGGTGCTGCTTCTGCGATGGATCCTGAGTACATTGGGAGTCGATACCGGTCAGTCTCATCTGGTCACGTACTGCTGGACCTTCCTGGTGTCGTTCGTGGTCGGGCCGGCAGGCTTGACGGCTGCGGTGCACTATTTTGGCCAGCCCTCGCTTAGCCAGTTGCCGTATCCCGACCTGTATTTCAGAATGCTGCAATGGGGGCTGGGGCCTGCGCTCGTCTCGGTCTACGTCTCCTATTATCTGGACAGACAGTCCTGCTCCGATCTGCCAGATATCGACAATTCTGCTGCGACAGTTTGGTGGCGATTGCTGAACTGCTTCGTCTTCGCGGTCGGAACGGTTCTCCTGCTCCTGCCAAACCTGTTGTCCCTGACTGCACCGCCCGACGCAATCTGGGTTGCGAGCAAGCTGCAGTTCATCGCGACCGGCACGACATTCAGCATGGCATTTGGGTTGGCCCTCGCGGCACAGTTTGCGCTCAAGAAGCATCCACAGCCGCAGGGTTCGCTTCCCGGCAGCAATGCGAACATCGTGATCTCCGGCTAACGCGGCCTGTTATCGGCAAGCCGCCTGCTGGCGGGCGCTTAAGAGCCGATCGGTCATTCCGATCGGCGAAGCCGAACTGCATGGCTGACCTCCCCGCACGAGCAGCGAGCGGCGCTTTACCCGCTCCGAATTTCCTGATCCTCTCTCCCCAACCAGCCGGATCAACCGGCCTCGCCAGGGAGAGAGACGCCATGAAGCTCGGCACCGCCATTGCGGAAATCATGAAGCGCGAGGGGATCGAGATCCTCTGCGGCTATCCCGTCAACCATCTGATCGAGCACGCGGCAAAGGCGGAGATCCGGCCCGTGATGGTGCGGCAGGAGCGGGTCGGGGTGCACATGGCGGATGCGATCTCGCGGGTGACATCGGGGCGCACGATCGGCGCGTTCTGCATGCAGCATGGGCCCGGCGCGGAGAATGCGATGGGCGGCGTCGCGCAGTGCTTCGGCGAATCCGTGCCCGTGCTGGTGCTGCCGATGGGCTATCAGCGGCGGCTCGCGCATATCGAGCCGAACTTCAATTCCAGCGAGGCGATGAAGGCGTTCTCGAAATCGTCCGAGCCGATCATCCTGGCGGCCGAGGTCACCAACATCTTCCGCCGCGCCTTCACCAAATTGAAGAACGGCCGTGGCGGGCCTGTCATCGTCGAGATCCCCGCCGACATGTGGAACGAGGAGGTGCCGGAGCCGCTGGACTACACGCCGGTGCTGCGAACCCGCTACGGCGCCGACCCTGTCCATGTGAAAGAGGCAGCTAGCCTGCTGATCAACGCCAGGCGGCCGGTGATTTATGCCGGCCAGGGCGTGCATTACGCACAGGCCTGGCCGCAATTGAAACGGCTGGCCGAGCGGCTGGCCATCCCCGTCACCACCAGCCTCGGCGGCAAATCGTCGTTTCCGGAGACGCATCCGCTCTCGCTCGGCTCCGGCGGCCTCGCGGTGCCGCGCGCGGTGCCGAAATTCCTCGCCGAGGCCGACGTCATCTTCGGCATCGGCTGCTCCTTCACCGAGACAAGCTTCGGCATCGCGATGCCGAAGGGCAAGACGATCATCCATTCCACGCTCGATCCGAACCATCTCAACAAGGACGTGGAGGCGAAGATCGGCCTCGTCGGCGATGCCGGCCTCGTGCTCGACGCCCTGCTGGAGGAGATCGGCCAGACCGTCACGACGAACCGCGATGCATCGGCCGTCGCGGCGGAGATCGCGGCCTCGCACGAGGAGTGGCTGGCGAAATGGATGCCGAAGCTGACCAGCAACGACGCGCCGCTCAGTCCCTATCGCGTGCTGTGGGACCTGCAACAGACCGTGGACATCGAGAACACCATCATCACCCATGATGCCGGCAGCCCGCGCGACCAGCTCTCGCCGTTCTGGAAGGCGGTCACACCCCTCTCCTATCTCGGCTGGGGCAAGACCACGCAGCTCGGCTACGGCCTCGGCCTCGCGATGGGCGCAAAGCTCGCCAGGCCCGACAAGCTCTGCATCAATGTCTGGGGCGACGCGGCGATCGGCTTCACGGGCATGGATTTCGAGACGGCGGTGCGCGAGCGCATCCCGATCATGTCGATCCTGCTCAACAATTTCTCGATGGCGATCGAATTGAAGGTGATGCCGATCTCGACCGAGAAATATCGCTCGACCGACATCTCCGGCGACTATGCCGCGATGGCGCGCGCCTTCGGCGGCTACGGCGAGCGCGTGACCCGCCCCGAGGACATCACCCCCGCGATCAAGCGCGGCATCCAGAAGACCAGGGAAGGCGTGCCGGTGCTGCTGGAGTTCATCACCAGCAAGGAGACCGAGGTGTCGCGCCCCGGCACGTGAGCCGAATAGCCCCCTATTCCGCCATCTCCACCTGACCGGTCGCTGTGGCGGGACCGGCCAGCGGCCGTTCCTCCATCATGATCAGGCAGAGCGAGGCGGTGGCCATCAGCGCGGTGGCGGCGCCGAAGACGTAGCGGAAGGCGCGCCGCATGTCGTCGGCGGGAATCGCGACGCTGCCCGCGGCGTGATGCTCGCCGGCGAGCGGAACGTCGGCGCCGAGCGCGATCAACAGGATTGCCGCGAAGGCCGCCACCGTGAACGAGGACATCAGCGAGCGGAAGAAGTTCATCGCGCCGGTGATGGTGCCGACCTGCGGACGCGCGACGGAGTTCTGCAGCGAGACCACGCAGACCGGGAAGGTCGTGCCGAGGCCGAGCGCAAACGCGGCCATCAGCGTCAGCAGGCCCCACAGCGGCAAGGTGGTGAGCGTGAGGCCCAGCGCGCAAATCGCGGCCCATGACGTGCCGATGATGGCGACGCGCTTGTAGTGTTTGGCACGGGCCATGGTGCGGCCGGCGACGGCCGCGCCGATGGTCGAGACCGCCGCGAGCGGGATCAGCGCAAGGCCCGCCTCGCTGGCGCTCAGATGGTAGACCGACTCGTAATAGAGCGGGAGCTGCACGGTGAGGCCCGTGATCGCGCCAAGGCCACAGCCACCGGCCGTCAATGCGAATGGCGCGACCTTTCCGGTCAGCAGCTTCAACGGCAGGAACGGCTCGTCGGCGCGGCGCGCGTGCCAGACGAAACTGACCGCGAGCGCCACGGCGCCGCCGACCATCGCGAGCACGGTCGGCGAGAGCCAGGGATAGCGCGTGCCGCCCCAGGTCAGCACCAGCATGAAGACGACGGCAGAAGCCATCAGCAGCACGCCGCCGAGCCAGTCGACCTTGCGCTTGCGGTGGAACACCGGGATCTTCTTCATCTTCGGCAGCAACATCACGATCGCTGCGGCCGCGAGCGGCAGGTTGATCCAGAAGATCATCGACCAGTGCAGATGCTCGGCGAACACGCCGCCGATGACCGGGCCGAGGATGCCGCCAACCATCCAGACGCTGGAGAAATAGGCCTGGTACTGGCCGCGCTCGCGCGGGCTCACGACGTCGGAGATCACGGTCTGCACCACCGGCATGATGCCGCCGCCGCCGAGCCCCTGGAGACCGCGCGCCAGGATCAGCATCGGCATGTTCGGCGCGATCGCGCACAGCACTGAGCCCGCCATGAACAGGCTGAGCGAGATGATGATCATGGCCTTGCGGCCATAGATGTCGCTGAGCGTCCCGAACACCGGCGCGACCGCGGTCGAGGCGAGCAGATAGGCGGTGATGACCCAGGAGAGATTGGAGACGTCGTTGAACTGGCGGCCGATGGTCGGAAGCGCGGTGGCGACGATGGTCTGGTCGAGGGCTGCCAGGAACATCGTCAGCATCAGGCTGATCACGATGGTGCGGACCTCGTCCTGTGACAGCGGCGCCGGCGGCGCGAGCGAGGGAGCGTCGTCGATGCTCAACACCTCGCCCGGAAGGCGGGACAGCTCTTCGGCGATCTCGTCGGGCAACGTCTGGAGGTCGGCAGAACTGCTCTGCCGGTCGAACTTGTTCATCTCGATCGGAAGCCGTGAGGCGGCGCAACGCCGCGGAGGATTCGTTCTATCGAGGCAATGTAGACAGCAAAGTTCTTCTCAGGCAGGCACCGCCGCGCATGGGAGCATCCCACCCCCGGGCCATCCCGAACAAGTGATCCAGGCGGCGCGGCGGATCAGTCCTTCGGGCGCCGCTTCAGGCGTGCCCGCTTCGGCAGCTGCGCCGGCCATTGCACGATGTGGTGCTCGAGATCCGCATCCGGGATCTCCTCCTCGCTGCCCTCGACCCGTCCGCGGACGGAGACGCCGGCCTCATGCACGGTGTCGGGATCGCCCGAGACCAGCGGGTGCCACCAATAGAGGTCGCGGCCTTCGGCGACGAGCTTGTAGCCGCAGCTCGGCGGCAGCCAGTTGAGGGTGCGGACGTTGGCCGGGGTCAGGCGGACACAGTCGGGAACCTTGTCGGAACGATTCGCATAGTCCTTGCAGCCGCAGGTCTGGGCATCGAGCAGTTTGCAGCCGACATGGGTGTAATAGATCTCCCCGGTGTCCTCCTCTTCGAGCTTGTTCAGGCAGCAGCGACCGCAGCCGTCGCACAGGCTTTCCCATTCGGGCCCCGACATCTCTTCCAACGTCTTGGTTTTCCAGAAGAATCCTTCCTGGGCTGAAGGTCGTTTGGGAGCTGCGGTCATGCGCCTCAACAAATTCGAAAGAGCTACGGCTGGCGCTATCTAGGGCGAGCGGCCGGGATGCTGCAAGCAACGCCGCCGTGAAGCCCGTAATGAACCGGGGTTCAATTAGGCCTGTTGTTCAAAATCGCGAGCCTGACCATTGGTTTATGGACCCTGCTCGGCTAGAAGGAACGGCAAGTCCCCTCGGACGCGAACCGGGCGCCTTGGGTTTGCCGCAACAATCCCGCAAGACGTCTCGCTGCCGCCCCGGCCGGGTGCTTGAACGCTGACGCAGAGAGCCTCAAGGGTTCCAGGTGGTCCAGAACACACCATCCAATTGGAAGAGCCGCATCCGGAATTTCTTTCTGGACCTCGACGCGCGCATCGACTCCTCGCTGTTCTCCTCGGCCAAGGGCATCCGCGAGCTCTATGAGCGCTACTCGACCTTCATGGACCGGTTCTATGTCGGGCGGTGGAAGCGCTGGGTGTTCATCGAGCCGCTGTCGGAGGCCGCGACGCTCGGGCTCGGCGGCCTGGTCCTGATGCTCACGCTCGCCATTCCCGCCTTCCGCGAGACCGCGGACGAGGACTGGCTGAAGAAGTCCGATCTGGCGGTGAGCTTCCTCGACCGCTACGGCAACCCGATCGGCAGCCGCGGCATCAAGCACAACGATTCGATCCCGCTGGAAGATTTTCCGGACGTCCTGATCAAGGCGACGCTGGCGACCGAAGACCGCCGTTTCTACGAGCATTTCGGCATCGACATCGCCGGCACCGCGCGCGCGCTCGTCACCAACGCCCAGGCCGGCGGCGTCCGCCAGGGCGGCTCCTCGATCACCCAGCAGCTCGCCAAGAACCTGTTCCTGAGCAACGAGCGCACCATCGAGCGCAAGGTCAACGAGGCCTTCCTCGCGGTCTGGCTGGAATGGCGCCTGACCAAGAACGAGATCCTCAAGCTCTATCTCGACCGCGCCTATATGGGCGGCGGCACCTTCGGCGTCGATGGCGCGGCGCATTTCTACTTCAACAAGTCGGCGCGCGACGTGACGTTGTCGGAAGCCGCGATGCTCGCCGGCCTGTTCAAGGCGCCGACCAAGTACGCGCCCCACATCAACCTGCCCGCCGCCCGCGCCCGCGCCAACGTCGTGCTCGACAACCTCGTCGATGCCGGCTTCATGACCGAGGGCCAAGTGTTCGGCGCCCGCCGCAACCCGGCCTTCGCGGTCGACCGCCGCGACGAGGCTTCGCCGAACTACTATCTCGACTACGCCTTCGACGAGATGCGCAAGCTGGTCGACACCTTCCCGAAATCCTACACCGAGCGCGTCTTCGTGGTGCGCCTCGCGATCGACACCAACGTGCAGAAGGCCGCCGAAGACGCGATCGAGAACCAGCTGCGCCAGTTCGGCCGCGACTATCACGCGACGCAGGCGGCAACCGTGGTCTCCGATCTCGACGGCGGCATCCGCGCCATGGTCGGCGGCCGCGACTATGGCGCCAGCCAGTTCAATCGCGCCGTCGACGCCTACCGCCAGCCCGGCTCGTCGTTCAAGCCTTACGTCTACACCACCGCGCTGCTGAACGGCTTCACGCCGAACTCGATCGTGATCGACGGCCCGGTCTGCATCGGCAATTGGTGTCCGCAGAACTATGGCCATTCCTATTCCGGCGCGGTGACGCTGACGCAGGCGATCACGCGCTCGATCAACGTCGTGCCGGTCAAGCTGTCGATCGCCATCGGCCAGAAGAGCGAGCCCAAGGCGCCGAACCCGGCCAAGGTCGGTCGCGCCAAGATCGTCGAGGTCGCGCGCCGCTTCGGCCTGAAGGCGCCGTTGCCTGACACGCCGTCGATGCCGATCGGTTCGGACGAAGTCACCGTGCTCGAGCACGCCGTCGCCTACGCGACCTTCCCGAACCGCGGCAAGTCGGTGACGCCGCATTCGGTGCTGGAAGTGCGCACCGGCGCCGGCGATCTCGTCTGGCGCTGGGACCGCGACGGGCCGAAGCCGCGTCAGGCCATTCCGCCGAACATCGCCGCCGACATGGCGGGCATGATGAGCCACGTCGTCAGCGAAGGCACCGCGCGCCGCGCCGCGCTCGACGGCATTCCGACCGCGGGCAAGACCGGCACGACCAACGCGTATCGCGACGCCTGGTTCGTCGGCTACACCGGCAATTTCAGCTGCGCTGTCTGGTACGGCAACGACGACTACTCGCCGACCAACCGTATGACCGGCGGCTCGCTGCCGGCGCAGACCTGGCACGACATCATGCTCGCGGCGCATCAGGGCGTCGAGGTCCGGGAAATTCCCGGCGTCGGCATGGGACAGAAGCTGCCGCCGGAACGCGTTGCCAACGCGCAGGCCAATGCGGCGCCGAAGGTGCTGGAGACCAAGCCCGGTCCGCCCCCCGTGCTGACCAAGCGTGGCGCCGACATCCTGGTGCGCGTCGAGAAGCTGCTCGATGACGCCGCCAGGACCGCGAACAAATCCACGGCCGACGACGGCAAACAGCCCAAGCCGGCTTCATCGACCAGCGCGCTCGCCTTCCCGCAGAACTATGCGGAAGAGAATGCGAACGCGTCCGCCCCGCGCAAGAACTGATCGAAACAAGTGCGGCTGATCCTGACCACATTGACGGCCCTCCTGCTCGCGACCGCGGTCGGCGTCGGCGCGACCTGGATGACGACGACGCGCGGCACCGAGATCGGCGCGCTGACCATCGGCCCCTGGACCGCGCGCCCGCGCACCGGCACCGCCGACGTCGATCCCTATTCGCGCGCCACCATCGTGCGCAACGGCGAGCTGCCGATCGGCACCGGCGACGGCGTCGCCTTCACCGCGACCGCGGATGACAAGAAGAAAGCGCTCGATGGCCGCTGCGATGTCGTCGTCTCCGGCGTGACGCCGCCGGCGCGGTTCTGGACGCTGACGCTGTATGACCGCAAGGGTCACCTCGTCGCCAATTCGCTGCAGCGCTACGGCTTCACCAGCCAGGAGATCGTGCGGCAGTCCGACGGCTCGTTCGAGATCCACATCGCCTCGCGCTCGCGCGCCGGCAATTGGCTGCCGACCGGCGGCATCGAGCGCTACACGCTGATGCTGCGGCTCTACGACACGCCGGTCGGGGTCGCGACCCGCACCCAGCGCGATGCGCCGATGCCGACGATTTCGACGGTGGGCTGCTCATGATCCGCCTGCTGTTCACCATCGTCGCGGGTGTGGTGCTGGGCCTCGTGGTCCATCTCGTCAGCGTGCTGGCGCTGCCGCGGATTGCGACGCAAGACGCCTATTCGCGGCTGACGCCGATGACCCGGCTGAACGGCGTCACCCAGCTTCCGCTCGCCGATCCCAACACTTCGCCGATGCCATTCATGGACCCGGCCTTTGCGCTGGCGATCTGCCGCTACGATCTGTCGAACGGGCCGATCAAGCTGATGGTGCCGGTGAGCCAGTCCTACACCTCGGTGTCGTTCTACACCCGCAACGAGATCGCCTATTACGCCATCAACGACCGCTCGGCGGGCCGCAAGGTGATCGAGCTCGATTTGATGACGGAAGCGCAGCACAGCGAGCTGCCCGAGGACGAAGAGATCACCGCGGCCGACCGCCTGATCATCGATTCCCCGACCGCGACGGGCCTGATCGTGATGAAGGCGCTCGCCGCCGAGCCCGGCCTGATGCCGCAGGCGCAGGCCTCGCTTCAGGCTGCGACCTGTGCGCCGCAGACCGAAGTGCCCGCCAAGGCCGAGGCGCCGCGCGGACGGCGCTGACGCGCGGCCGTTTCCTCGAGCTCAAAACAAAAACTGCGAAAACAACCCCATGCACAGTAGCGGGGGCATTGAGATCATTCGTGTTCTTGAACTCGCGCCAAGCCGTCACTCTACCTGCGGGAACACAGCTTCCGCTTCCGGCCGTAGCAGACGTTCTCGTGCTCAAAGCTGATGGCAGCTTGGAAAGGTCGGCATCCATTTATCGAGAACGCGCTTGAGCCGCCCTGCCATCACGTCAGCCGCGATCATATCGTTGTGCATGTAAGCAAGACCGTGGCCCGCGAGGGCGGCATCACGCATGAGGTCTGCATTGTTGAAGACAAGCGGACCTTCGACGCGCACCTCGAACCGGCGTCCTTTCTCCTCAAAATCCCATGCGTAGAGGCCACCTGACTTGACGAGCCGGTAGCCGATGCAGCGATGTTCCGCCAGTTCGCGCGGCGTCTTCGGCGCCATGAGCATGAGCGCTCCTGGCCATTTCGGACCAAATTTCGCCTAATTCGTATTGGTTTCTAGCTGCGGGGCAGGACTGTAACATTTGGAGTCCTGCATGTTTAAGAATGCGCTAGTTGCGTTAGTCTTTACCCTCGTTGGGCCGATCGCTTCTGAAGCCCGGACTTTCCGTCCCGCTCATCCAACCGAATGCAATGTGACCATGCCTTGCGACTTTTCCTATTCGCAAGAACGCCGCCAAACCAATCCGCGACGGTCGCAACTTAGGGAGCGAAACTCCGAAAGCCAAATCTCCGTTGCCGGTCTCGACGTAGGCCGAGGACGAGTGATTGGAGGTCGCCCGGCCGGTTGTCCTCGTTCTTTCTGTGGTTGCGGGGCTGCAGTACGGGTGTTCGGACGTATCGTGCCTGAATTGAACCTTGCATCCAATTGGCTGCGCTTCCCGCGTGCAGCCCCAGCGCCTGGAATGGTCGCAGCGCGACACGGACATGTCTTTGTTTTGGAACAGCACATCGGCGGCGACACCTGGTTGGCATACGACGCTAACTCGGGGGGACACGCTACGCGCCTTCACGCTCGTTCGCTTAGAGGCTATACGGTCGTCAATCCTCGCGCTGCATGAGGCCGACGCTGCCGAGAGAGAATCCGGAGTAGGACAGCGCTCTCTTTCCGCTGTTGCCGCATGCAGCCGCGGAAAAGGGCGATTAATTGCGCAGCCGAGGAAACGGCAGTAATGCTGCGTGGCCGGGACCGATTGCCATCATTCGTGGGCTGTCGGTAGGCGGTCAAAGCGAAGCGAGGGAGTACGTCGTGGCATTGCAGCACGCGAAACCGGGAGAGATCGTCGATTTGCGTCCGCTTGGAGGCAAATTAAGGGACGCCAAAACGGCAGCGATCATAAAATCCGAACATTTCGAGGCGGTCCGGCTGATCGTCCTGGCCGGAACGAAAATCGCCCCGCACAAGGTGCCCGGCAACATCATGCTCCACTGCCTGGAAGGACGAATATCGCTTGGCTTGGCGGATTCTGCGGTCGTGTTGAGTTCTGGCGAGTGGGTCTACCTCACGGGCGGCGAGATCCATTCGCTGGACGGCATCGAAGATTCCTCCCTCCTTCTCACGATCCTTCTCGGGAGCTGACGGGGGAGCGCGGCGCGAGAGGCCTCGAAACAAGAGGCAGCAGCGATGTCAGCGCCGCCAATTATTGGCGGTCGCGGACGGTCTGGAAGTGTCGGCAATCACGTGTCACGTCGCGATAGTCGTCGAACCGTCATCCTCTCCGCAGCACCAAATCCCATAGACGACTCGATCCGTGTGGTTCAACGTGGCGGCCAGGCAACACTGACAGACGTTCGGCCCAATGCGTCTTTGCGCGCGTTTGACTCGCTCTCTCGCTGTGGTAGTGCATCCACAGGGATTGAGTGATGACGGGGCTCGCTTTCAAGCGACGGATCGGATGGGGCGCTGCATTTATTGCGGCCTACGCTCTGGTTTTCAATGTCATCCTGTCCAGCATTCTCGTCGCAAGCATTTCCCCTCTCGCAGCGGCGGGCGCTCATGAGCTCTGCATCAGCAGCGAAAACGCAGATGTCGCGCGAACCGACACCGACAAGCACAGCGGCAAGACGACCGCGCACTGCCCGCTCTGCGTGGGGCATTATGTTTCCGGTGCGCTGCCATCGCCCCAATCCACGCTGGCCGAGCGCATTCCGCTCACGGCGAGTGCGGTCTACTCCTTTCGTCAGCGGATCGTCGCCCACGCACGATCGTTCGACCACCTGTCCCGTGGACCTCCCGCACTGACCTGACGTTGCGCCAGTCCGGCGCGAACGTCGCCTGACCGGCTCTGCTCTCGTGCCCCTCCCGCGTTTGGCGCGCGCACGGAGCCAGAGCGGCTTGTCCACTCGCTATTTCCAGCATCATCGGCAGGGGCTGCCAAAGCTCGCCCTGCTTCCGTCACGCGTCAGCGCAACCGCTGGCCAAGAATAGAAACACGCATATGCCGAACCCATCAATCAGCCTGCGCCGGTCCATCCTGGCCGCGACGACGGCGCTCGTCCCGCCCGCCCTGCTCGCCACCGTCGCCCTGCTTCCACCCTTCGCCACAACAGCATTCGCGCAAGCGCAGCAGAAACTTTCGCCCGTGACCGTGGATGCCCCGCAACAGCGCAAACGGAAACCGCGTGGCATTGTCACCGCCGCGCCGGCTGCTGCAACACCGCAGCGAGTCAGGGCCGCGGCAGATGAACGTCGGAATTCAGTGCCAGCGTCCGCCGAACTGCCGCCAAGCGCCGGCTTCGACCGCGGCCTGTCGTCAAGCGACTCCGCCTCGCTCGTCACCGACCTGCCCGGCGCCGCCACATGGGGCGCCGGCGGCGTGTCCAGCCTGCCGGCGATCAACGGATTTGGCGCAGACAGGCTGCAGGTCGCGGTCAACTCGATGTTGATCAGCCCGGCCTGTCCAAACGAAATGAACCCGCCTTTGTCGTTCGTCAATCCGGCGATGATCGCGAAGATGCGGGCCTATCTCGGCGTCGGCCCGGTGTCGGTCGGCGGCGACTACATCGGCAGCCGCATCGACGTGACCACGGCCCCGCCGGCATTCGTGCCGGAGCAGGCCGGCTGGGTGACCAGCACACAGCTGTCGAGCTTCTTCCGCAGCAACGGCAATGCGTACGGGGTCGATGCCACCGCGACGGTCGCCAACCGCGACATCAGCGTCACCTATACCGGTGGCTGGGTCCGTGCGAGCGATTACAAGGCGGGCGACGGATCGACGATCAAGTCGACGCTCTACGAGACCCAGAACCATTCGATCAGCCTCTCGAAGCAGACGTTCGGCAATCTCTTCACGTTCCAGATCGGCGGGCAGTTCATTCCGTACCAGGGCTACGTCAACCAGTACATGGACATGGTCTACAACCGCGGCCTGTATGCCAACGGCCGCTACGAAGGCGTGCTCGACTGGGGCAAGCTCGAAGCCAGCGCCTTCGTGCACCAGATCCGGCACACCATGGGGTTCATCGCGCCCGACAAGGTCAGCGACATGCCGATGGACACCAA
>LNAP01002053.1_pt1 | contig 20557 bp, 19 predicted proteins | sample 602601 | NCBI WGS metagenome assembly LNAP01 (sample SAMN02440304, study PRJNA202911) | soil metagenome | biome: Subtropical and temperate rainforests or woodlands; isolation source: soil samples (1 kg each in a 20% v/v slurry with milli Q water) were... ...
TGCGCCGCCATCGGCGAACTCCTTGACACCTTCACTCCTGAAGAATGCGCGAACTATCTCAAAAACTCAGGCTATCGAAGCTAATGCCATCAGGCTTTATTCTTTCTTTCCGTCGAGTGATGGATTGCTTTGTCGCGGCGCTCCTCGCAATGACGGTAGCAGTTTACGGTTTCTCGATCGCCCCAATCGCCTTCTTCGAAGCCAACGACCGCCAGTGCCGGCGCAGCAGCGGCTCGATTGTGGCGCGCTTGGTCTTCGACAGCCGGATCAGCACCATCGGATAGTCCCGGTAGTGGTCGGTGAAGTAGAACACCTTGGGCTGGCTCTCCACCAGCATGTCGCGCTCATCGGGCGGAACGCCCGGCATCACCAGGCTGTCGCCGTCTTCTTTCAGGCGCACCAGCATCTTCTTGCGCACTTTCAGCGCGGGCGTGCCGTAGGACGTGCCGTCCTCGACCTCCGGCCACGCCAGCGCAATTTTCCGGACGTCGTCGAAGGTCATGGCGATCTCTTCTCATCCTGAGGAGCGCGCACTTGCGCGCGTCTCGAAGGATGGGCCTCGGGCCTCATGGTTCGAGACGGCGCAAGAGCGCCTCCTCACCATGAGGAAATCTCAATGCACCGACGTGAAAAACCGCGCGACGCGGAAGCCGGACAGCCAGGTCCATACCGGCTGGCTGCGGATGCCGAGATCCCACGAACCGACCACGGCGTCGGCGCGGCCGATCAGATTGTCCGTCGGCAGCAGGCCGACGCCGCCATCGCGGACGGAGACGCGGCTGTCGGCAGAGTTGTCGCGGTTGTCGCCGAGCACGAACAGATGGTCCGGCGGCACCGTCACCTCGGGGGTGTTGTCGAGCCGGCCGTTGTCGCGCATCTTGAAAATCAGGTGCGACACCCCGCCCGGCAGCGTTTCGATGTAGCGATAGGCGCGCTCGCCGCCGCCGGAATCATCTTCGGCCTCCCCGACGCCATCCGGCTTCAGCGAGGCGGCATGGTCGTTGATGAAGAGCTGGCCCTGCCGCATCTGGATGCGGTCGCCGGGCAGCCCGACCACGCGCTTCACCCAGGCCTGCGAGCGATCGCCGGGCCAGCGGAACACCACGACATCGCCGCGCTTCGGTGTGCCGGAGAACACGCGTCCGGTCTCGGGCAGCGAGATCTGGATCGGCAGCGAGGCGGTGCCGTAGCCATAGGGATATTTCGACGCCAGCAAGGCATCGCCGATCAACAGCGTCGGCTCCATCGAGCCCGAGGGCACGTAAAATGGCTCGGCAATCGCGCCCTTGGCGACGAACACAGCCAGCACGATCGCTGCGATCTGGACGAGTTGGCCGCGCCAGGTAGTCGCCTTCGGGGCGACCGATTCCTTTTCGACGCTCATTAGCCCGTTCCTCCAACCGTGATTCGCTCCATCCGCAGCGTCGGCTGGCCGACGCCGACCGGCACGCCCTGGCCGTTCTTGCCGCAGGTGCCGATGCCGGAATCCAGCGCGAGATCGTTGCCGACCATGGTGATGCGATGCAGGTCGGTCGGCCCGTTGCCGATCAGCATCGCGCCCTTCAGGGGCGCGCCGATCTTGCCGTTTTCTATTCTGTAGGCCTCGGTGCACTGGAACACGTATTTGCCCGAGGTGATGTCGACCTGGCCGCCGCCGAAATTCGCGGCGTAGATACCGTTCTTCACCGACGCCAGGATTTCCGCGGGATCGCGGCTGCCGGCCAGCATGTAGGTGTTGGTCATGCGCGGCATCGGCACGTGGGCATAGCCCTGGCGGCGGCCGTTGCCGGTCGGCTTCATGTTCATCAGCCGGGCGTTCTGGCGGTCCTGCATGTAGCCGACCAGGATGCCGTCCTCGATCAGCACGGTGCGATTGGTCGGCGTGCCCTCGTCGTCGATCGACAGCGAGCCGCGCCGCGAGGCAATGGTGCCGTCATCGACCACGGTGACGCCCTTGGCGGCGACCTGCTGGCCCATCAGGCCGGCGAACGCCGAAGTCTGCTTGCGGTTGAAATCGCCTTCCAGGCCATGGCCGACGGCTTCGTGCAGCATCACGCCGGGCCAGCCGGCCCCCAGCACGACGTCCATTTCGCCGGCGGGCGCCGGGACCGATTCGAGATTGACCAGCGCCTCGCGGATCGCGCCGTCGGCAGCGTCGCGCCAGGATTTCGCTTCGATGAAGCGCGCATAGCCTTCGCGGCCGCCATAGCCCTTGCTGCCGCTTTCCTGCCGGTCGCCTTGCCCCGCGACCACGGAGATATTGACACGCACCAGCGGGCGGATGTCGCGATAGCTCTCGCCGTCGGGCCGCAGGATTTCCACCACCTGCCAGGTGGCACCCAGGCTAACCGTGACCTGACGCACCCGCGGGTCCTTATCGCGGACATAGGCGTCGATCTCGGCCAGCAGTTTGACCTTGGATTCAAAACCGGGCGCATCCAGCGGATTGTCGTCGCCATAGAGCCGCACATTGGTGTGCGCGGGCGCGGCCGCGAACGTGCCCGCATAGCCGCCGCGTACCGCATGGACCGCATCCGCGGCGCGGATCAGCGCCGGCAGCGACACATCGGAGGAATGCGCGTAACCGACCGCGTCGTCCTTCACCGCGCGCAACCCAAACCCTTGGCTGGTGTCATAAGTGGCCTGCTTCAGCCGCCCATTGTCGAACATCAGCGCTTCGGTCTGGCTGTATTCCAGGAACAACTCGCCGTCGTCGGCGCCTTCCAGGCCGCGCGCGATCTGGTGGCGCACGGAATCGCGGTCGAGATTGGCGCGGTCGAGCAGGGAAGTTGTCGGGGTCATGGGAGCTCCAATGCAACGCAGATGTTTTCTGTCGTCCCCGCTGATACGGGGAACCCGTAGCTACAGGATCTAGTGCGCTAAGGGAGAAACTCGAGGCGAGTCTGTCTTACAACGCGGTAACCTGTGGTTCTGGTGCCGGCTCGCGCTCACGTTGCTCGCTTGGCCCGGGACGACGATCATGAAGATAGGCGCTAACTCTGCAAAAGGGATACCTCCAGACTACTCAATTGCCGGGACTATTCAATTGCAAGGACTGCATGGCACGGCCATGTCCGCCCGATCCAGGTATTTCGCCCGAGGATCGCTCCGGCTTCTCTTCACGGAATGTTTATCGACCTCGTAGCTAGTCTCGCAAAGCCACCGGCCGGTGCCAGCAGGCGCCCCACCTTTTCGGTCGGCAGGACAGGGGGACAATTTGCGTCGAACAATATCGCTCAGCCGGCTCAAGGCCGTTGCTGCGGTCACCCTGGCTCTGCTCTGGATGGCGCCGCCTCTGCGGGCCGCCTCGACACCGGCGGATCCCGCACTGGTCGTGACGGACAAGGGTGCCGTTCGCGGTACCATTCGCGACGGCGTACGTGAATTCAAGGGCATCCCCTACGCCAAGCCACCGGTGGGCGAACTGCGATTCAGCATCCCCGAAGATGCAGCGCCATGGAGCGGCATCCTGGATGCCTCAAGCTATAAAAGCGCCTGTCCGCAGGCCGAAAGATACGGCATTCCCGAAGCGAGCGATAACGAAGATTGCCTCTATCTCAATGTCACGACGCCCGAGCCGGGCAAGGCGAAGCATGGCCGCAAGCGGGCGGTGATCGTCTGGGTCCATGGCGGTGCGTTTGTCGGTGGCTCCAGCGCGCTCTATCCCCTCGACCGCCTGGCAAAGTCCGGCGACGTCGTCGTGGTGTCGATGAATTACCGGCTCGGCGTATTCGGATTCACGGCCCATCCCGCCTTCGAGGCCGGTCACAACGGCGGCTATGGCCTGGAAGACCAGCGCGCCGCGCTGCGCTGGGTGAAGAAGAACATCGCTGCGTTTGGCGGCGATCCGCAAAGAGTGACGCTGGCCGGCGAATCGGCGGGCGGGGCCGGGGCGTGCATGCATCTTCTGGCGCCTGATGAGACCAGGGGCTTGTTTCAAAAGGCGATCGTGCAGAGCGCCGGTTGCGCCACGCCGCTCCCGACCGTCGAGGAGGGCAACAAGACCGGTCAGAAAATCGCGGCGCTGGTGGGCTGCGCCGACGACGCATCTGCGCTGGCTTGCCTTCGCGGCAAACCGGTCAAGGACCTCTTGAGCGCGGCCGCGACGGTGGCGGGCTCCAGCATCGTCACCTTCCTGCCGGTGACGGGAACCAAGACCGTTCCGCTGCCGGGAGCGCAGGCGCTGAAGGCCGGCAAATTCGTCAAGGTGCCGACGATGCTGGGCGGCACCCGTGACGAACTCCGGCTTTATGTCGCCTATGCCGTGCAGGGCGGCCAGTCGATTACCAAGGACAATTATTTCGAGCTTCTAAAGGGCACCTACGGCAAGAATGCCGACGCCGTGGTCGAGAAATATCCGGCCAGCAATTACTCCTCTGCTCCGTCGGCGCTCGGCACCGTCTGGTCCGACTTCCGCTCCGACGTCGGCATCAATAACTGCATCTATCTGGAGACATCCAAGCTGATCAGGAAGTCGGTCCCGGTCTACGCGTTCGTGTTTGGCGATCGCGATGCGCCGCCGGTCACGCCGGATCCGGGCTTCGAGATGGGCGCGGTACATTCCTCCGAGCTGCCCTATCTATTCCCCCATTTCGACAATACGACCAAGCTCGCAGGGCCTGACCTCAAGCCCGGCTCTCAGAAACTCGCCGACCGGATGGTCGCCTACTGGACCAGCTTTGCAAGAACCGGCCGGCCAAGCGCTCGCGAGGCGCCGGTGTGGCTGCCGTTCAGGTCCGACACGATGGTAATGAACCTGGTGCCGAAGGGACTTGGCTATTTCAATGCCAGTAGGGCCCATCATTGCAGATTCTGGAAGATGCTCTATCCGGACGTCCTGACGCAGTGAAGGCTTGCTTCACGGCAACTTGTCATATCCCTCGCCGATCCCGTTCAAGCTGAGCGGGAAACCGATGCCTTCTTCGGGCGTCTCGAAAATGATGAAGGTCGCGGTCTTGGCGGTGCGCAACTGGCCTAGCAGCTTGTCGTCCATCACGACCTCGGCCACGCAGCCGTTGGGCAGGCAGCGGACAAAACCGGCGCGGCCGACGTCCTGGTTGTCGAGCTTCAGGCCAAGGCCGGAGGGCAGCAACACGCCGAGCGGCGCCACCACCCGCATCAGCTTGCTCTTCTGGTCGGCGGTCTTGAGCACGATGACGGTGAGGCCGGCGTTGGAACGGTCTTCCGCCACCACGCTCTGGATCAGGGCGCATTGCTCGTTTTGCGCGCCGGGCGGGGTGTCGCAGCGGATCTGCCAGTCGCCATGCACCGAGCGCACCGCGCCTTGGGCGCTGGCGGCCGCGCTCAGGCCGAGCAGGAGCGCGATGGCAAGGCTCGTAGCGGCCGTCAGGCGGCCAAGACCGGCGGCAAATCGGATACCGCGGCTTGCGGCGCTTTTTGGCCGGTATTTCGAAGGCCCCATCAGGGTCGACCCTTCCAGTGTTCCCTTGAACATTCTCGCGGCGACGGCCGGTTTCAAACCTGACGACTGATCCGCAATGACGGCGCCTTGAAGGCGAGCCCCATAGTGCTGGCGCCGGCCGCGGCGCGCCGCAGCCGGCGAATCAGGCCGGCGCGGAGCAACCCGCCTGTGCGTACATCGGGCAATCCGGCTGTCAAGCGGCGTGGGCCAGTAAAACTGACGCTTTTGCCTGATTTCACGGGAAAATGTGGTCGCCCGCCAATAGCCGGTGACGCATCGCTCCGCCCCGTACTAGTGCATTGCGAGAGGCGGAGAATTATGGTTTGAGAGGCTGGATTTCGACGCGTTCTAACGATCCGGCCTCGTACTTCGAAAGTACGTCCCAAGGCCGTTTGTCAGGGCGGATCGTGCAGCATGTGCCGCCATCCGGCGGAATGCTTGGGGTACTATTCAAGGGAGCGCGAACGGCATGAAGATGTCGAGGGGCCAAATGGGCCGGCGGTTGCTGGGATTTGTAGTGGCAGGCGTTGCGCTGGCGGCCGGCGGTACGGCCTTTGCTGAATTAGGCCAGCCCGCGCCGTGGGAATGGACGCTGCAGGAAGCCGGCTCTCCGGTGATGGAGAACATCCACTCGTTCCACAACCTGCTGCTCTGGATCATCACCATCATCACGCTGTTCGTGCTGGCGCTCCTGATCGCCGTGGTGGTGAAGTTCAACGCCAGGGCCAATCCGGTGCCCTCCAGGACCACCCACAACACCCTGATCGAAGTGGCCTGGACGCTGATTCCGGTGCTGATCCTGGTCGCGATCGCGGTGCCGTCGTTCCGGCTGTTGTTCCTGCAGCTCGACGTTCCCAAAGCCGACCTGACCATCAAGGCGACCGGCAAGCAGTGGTACTGGAGCTACGCCTATCCCGATAACGGCAAGTTCGAATTCGATTCGCTGCTGGCCCAGGACAAGAAGCCCCGGCTGCTCGGCGTCGACAACGAGATGGTAGTGCCGGTAAACAAGGTCATCCGGATCCAGACCACCGGTGCCGACGTTATCCATTCCTTCGCGGTGCCGGCCTTCGGCATCAAGATCGACTCGATACCGGGCCGCCTCAACGAAACCTGGTTCAAGGCGACCAAGGTCGGGATGTATTATGGTCAGTGCTCCGAACTGTGCGGCAAGGATCACGCCTTCATGCCGATCGCGGTCCGGGTGGTGAACGATCAGGAATTCGCGGCCTGGGTGGAGACCGCGCAGAAGAAATTTGCGGCCAACCGGACGAACTCGTTCGCCTCGGCGGGCACAGCGGCGCAGTAGGCCCGGGACCTCGGGTACGGGCTTCGCGTTTACGGGACAAGGGCGACGGGACCGCAAGGTCCGAGGGAAGACTGCAAGGCAGGATTTGAAAATGGCAACGACCGCAGCGACACACACCGATCACGCCCATGATGATCATGCGCACGACCATCCGACCGGCTGGCGGCGCTACGTCTATTCGACCAATCACAAGGACATCGGCACGATGTACCTGGTGTTTGCGATCATCGCCGGCATCATCGGCGCGGCGATGTCGATCGCGATCCGCATCGAGTTGATGTATCCCGGCATCCAGTTCTTCCACGAGACCCATACCTACAACGTGTTCGTGACCTCGCACGGCCTGATCATGATCTTCTTCATGGTGATGCCGGCGATGATCGGCGGCTTCGGCAACTGGATGGTGCCGCTGATGATCGGCGCGCCCGACATGGCGTTCCCGCGCATGAACAACATCTCGTTCTGGCTGTTGCCGGCGTCCTTTGCGCTGCTTCTGATGTCGACCTTCGTCGAGGGTGAGCCGGGCGCCAACGGCGTCGGTGCGGGCTGGACGATGTATGCGCCGCTGTCGACCTCGGGGCATCCGGGACCGGCGGTCGATTTCGCCATCCTGTCGCTGCATCTGGCCGGCGCCTCGTCGATCCTCGGCGCCATCAACTTCATCACCACCATCTTCAACATGCGCGCGCCCGGCATGACCCTGCACAAGATGCCGCTGTTCGTGTGGTCGATCCTGGTGACGGTGTTCCTGCTCCTGCTGTCGCTGCCGGTGCTGGCCGGCGCCATCACCATGCTGCTCACCGACCGCAATTTCGGCACCACCTTCTTCGCCGCTGATGGCGGCGGCGATCCCGTGCTGTTCCAGCATCTGTTCTGGTTCTTCGGCCACCCCGAAGTCTACATCCTGATCCTCCCCGCGTTCGGCATGATCAGCCAGATCATCTCGACCTTCTCGCGCAAGCCCGTGTTCGGCTATCTCGGCATGGCCTATGCGATGGTCGCGATCGGCGGTATCGGCTTCGTGGTGTGGGCGCACCACATGTACACCGTCGGCATGTCATCGGCGACGCAGGCCTATTTCGTCGCCGCCACCATGGTGATCGCGGTGCCGACCGGCGTGAAGATCTTCTCCTGGATCGCCACGATGTGGGGCGGCTCGATCGAGTTCCGGACGCCGATGCTGTGGGCGATCGGCTTCATCTTCCTGTTCACGGTCGGCGGCGTCACCGGCGTCGTGCTGGCGAACGCCGGTGTCGACCGCGTGCTGCAGGACACCTATTACGTCGTCGCGCACTTCCATTACGTGCTGTCGCTCGGCGCGGTGTTCGGCATCTTCGCCGGCTGGTACTACTGGTTCCCGAAAATGTTCGGCTACATGTACTCGGAGCGGATCGGCAAGCTGCACTTCTGGTTCACCTTCATCGGCGTCAACCTGGTGTTCTTCCCGCAACACTTCCTCGGCCTGTCGGGCATGCCGCGCCGCTATGTCGACTATCCCGATGCGTTTGCCGGCTGGAACCTGGTGTCTTCGCTCGGCTCCTACATTTCGGGATTCGGCGTGCTGATCTTCATCTACGGCGTGATCGATGCGTTCATGCGCAAGGAGCAGGCCGCGGACAATCCGTGGGGCGCGGGCGCCACGACGCTGGAATGGACGCTGTCGTCGCCGCCGCCGTTCCACCAGTTCGAAGTGCTGCCGCGGGTGCAATGATTGAGGCTGCGCGGCGCCTCGAATGCGCCGCGCTGGTTTTAGGGAAGCGAGCCAATCTTGTCGGTTGTCGATCACCACGCCATCGAGTTGTCGCCGCGGATTTCCGAGGCCGATGTCGCTGACTACATCGCGCTCTTGAAGCCGCGGGTGATGTCGCTGGTGATCTTCACTGCGCTGGTCGGGCTCATGATCGCGCCGGTTCACTTCCATCCGGTGCTGGCATTCACCTCGATCCTCTGCATCGCGGTCGGCGCCGGCGCCTCGGGCGCGCTGAACATGGCCTATGAGGGCGATATCGACGCACTGATGTCGCGCACCGCCAACCGGCCGATCCCGCGCGGACGCATTACGCAGGGCGAAGCGCTGGCGTTTGGACTGACGCTGGCGTTCTTCTCGGTGATGACGCTCGGCATCCTGGTCAACTGGTTCGCCGGCGCGCTGCTTGCCTTCACGATCTTCTTCTACGTCGTGGTCTATACGATGTGGCTTAAGCGCTGGACCGCGCAGAACATCGTGATCGGGGGCGCCGCGGGTGCGCTGCCGCCGGTGGTGGCCTGGGTGGCGGCGACCGGTTCGCTGTCGGTCGAGCCGCTGCTGCTGTTCCTGATCATCTTTTTCTGGACCCCGCCGCATTTCTGGGCGTTGGCGCTGTTTCGCAGCGACGACTATGCCCGCGCCGGTGTGCCGATGCTGCCGGTCGTCGCCGGTCCCGACGCGACCCGGCTGCAGATCCTGCTCTATACGATCGTGCTGGTTGCGATTGCCGTCGCACCGTGGCCGCTCGGCTATTTCGACGCGATCTACGGTGTGACCTCGCTGGTGCTTGGCGCCGGCATGATGTGGCTCGCGATCGACGTGTATCGCCGCCGCGAGGGCGTCGAGGCCAACCGGGCCACCCGCAGATTGTTTGCTTTCTCGATCCTTTATCTGTTTGCGCTGTTCGCCGTCCTCCTGGCCGAGGTCGTCGTCCGCGCCGTCGCGCCAGTGATCATCGGGTAGGGGGCGCATGGGATACGAATGGACGAGAAGCGGAAGCCAGATGGAATCGTCCTCACCGAGGCGCAGAAGAAAAGCCGCCGCCAGCGTTCGATCGCCATTGCGCTGGCGCTTGGCGTTCTCGTCGTGCTGTTTTTCGCCGTCACCATGGTCAAGGGGCCGGCCGTGCTAGTCCGGCCCATGTGAATGTGATCGCCATGCAGAACGAGCCGACCAAGCCGCATGAACCGACCATGAGCGACAAGACGGCCTCCCGTCGTGGACTGGGCAGCGATGCCCTGGTGGCGTCGATCTGCGGTTTCGTGGTGGTGCTGATGGTCGGCGCGTCCTATGCGGCGGTGCCGTTCTACAACTGGTTCTGCCGCGCCACCGGCTTCAACGGCACCACGCAGGTCGCGACCTCGGTGCCGTCGGACGCGCCGCTGGCGCGCAAGATCGCGGTTCGTTTCGACGCCAATGTCGCGCCCGGGCTGCCGTGGAAGTTCGAGCCGGAGCAGAACCAGATCGAGGTCAAGATCGGCGAAGTCGTCACCGTGTTCTATAACGTGACCAACCAGTCGGCGCGGACCACGACCGGGCAGGCCGCCTACAACGTGGCGCCGCTGACGGTCGGGGCGTATTTCCAGAAAATCAACTGCTTCTGCTTCACCGAACAGACCATGGCGGCCGGCGAAAAGCGCGAGATGGCGGTCGTGTTCTATGTCGATCCGGCGCTGGCCAAGGACAGCGAGAACGACGGGCTGAACACCATCACGCTCTCCTATACCTTCTATCCCGTGCGCGATCCGGCAGAGAAGCCGCTGGCGGCGAGCGAGCCGGATAAACGCAAGGGAAGCCTTTGAGTGAGGGGCAGCCTCTGAGCTAAAGGCAAGCTTTGCAGGGCAAGTTTTGACCGTCATGTTCCGGCGGTTTGATTTTTGATACGAATACGTGCCTGTTATGTCGGGCACCGCGAACGGAGAGACCGAAAATGGCTACGGCCCACGTCAAGCATCATGACTACCACCTCGTCGATCCGAGCCCGTGGCCGGCCGTAGGCTCCATCTCGGCCTTCATCATGGCGGTTGGTGCGATCACCTGGATGCATCACATGACCGCCGCGGCCCCGATCATTTTCGGCGTCGGCACCATCGGCGTGCTCTACACCATGGCAAGCTGGTGGGCGGACGTGATCCGCGAGGCGCAGTACAAGGGCGACCACACCCGCGTGGTGCAGATCAGCCACCGCTACGGCATGATCCTGTTCATCGCTTCCGAAGTGATGTTCTTTGTCGCCTGGTTCTGGGCCTTCTTCAACTCGGCGCTGTTTCCCGGTGATCCCGTTCACGCCACCCGCGAGGCGCTGTTCGGCGGCGTCTGGCCGCCGAAGGGCATCGAGACCTTCGATCCCTGGCATCTGCCGCTGCTCAATACGCTGATCCTGCTGACCTCGGGCACCACTGTGACCTGGGCCCATCACGCGCTGCTGGAGAATGACCGGCAGGGCCTGAAATACGGCTTGATCCTGACCATCGTGCTGGGCGCCTGCTTCACCTGCGTGCAGGCCTATGAATACGGCCACGCCGCCTTCAGCTTCGCCGGCAACATCTACGGCGCGACCTTCTTCATGGCGACCGGCTTCCACGGCTTCCACGTGCTGGTCGGCACCATCTTCCTGATCGTCTGCCTGTTCCGCGCCTATGCCGGGCATTTCACGCCGACCCAGCATCTCGGCTTCGAATTCGCCGCCTGGTACTGGCATTTCGTCGACGTGGTGTGGCTGTTCCTGTTCATCTGCATCTATGTCTGGGGCCACGGTGCGGAGACCATGGCCCACGGCGCGCACTGACAACTTCTTCGTTCGGGCGGGACCGGAGTTTTGCCGATCGCGCTCACCACTGTGCTACAAGGGGGCGGCTGCAGGGCCGCCCCCTTTTGTTTCGCGAAGCGCGAAAGAGTAACCGATGCCAGATGAGACGATGCCCACGGTGATCGAGAGCGCGATACGCGGCATCGCCTGCAGATGTCCGCGCTGCGGCCGGGGCAAGCTGTATGCGGGTTTCCTCGACCTGCGGCCGCGATGCGAGTCCTGCGGGCTGGATTATACCTTCATCGATTCCGGCGATGGCCCTGCGATCTTCATCATCATGCTCGCCGGCGCCATCGTGGTCGGCTGCGCCTTGATCGTGGAGATCAAATACCAGCCGCCGTTCTGGCTGCACGCCGTGCTCTGGCTGCCGCTGATCCTTGCGACCACGCTGCTGCCGCTGCGCTCGATGAAATCACTGCTGATCGCGCTGCAGTACCATCACAAGGCCGCGCCCGGCCGGCTGATCGACCGCGAGCCGAAATGAAGGCGGCCGCGGCGCAACGACGAGGCGTCGGTGGCTTCGGCGTTTTCACGCTGGCGATGCTGGCGGTGTTCGTGGGCCTCGGGCTGTGGCAATTGCAGCGCCGGGTCGAGAAGCACACCCTGATCGCGGCGCTCAATGAACGGTTGGCGGCCGCACCCGTGCCGCTGCCGTCCCCCTCGCAGTGGAGCGCGCTGACGCCGGATCGCGACGAGTTCCGCCGCGTCAATTTTACGGCGACCTATCAGTCGCGCCTGGACGCCATGGTCTACAGTTCCGGTTCGGCCGTGCGCGACGATATTTCCGGTCCCGGCACCTGGGCTTTCATTCCGGCCCGGCTTGCCGAAGGAGACACCGTCGCGGTCAATGCGGGCTTTGTGCCGAACACGATGCAGGACCGCGACCAGCAGGACCGCGCGGTGGCCCGCCTCATCACCAACGAGCCGGTCATGCTGACCGGCTACATCCGTTTCCCGGAAGCAGCCGGCATCCTCACGCCCGCCGCAGATCATGCCAAGCGGCTGTGGTTTGCCCGCGATCATCTCGCCATGGCGCAGGCGCTCGGCTGGGACAAGGTGGCGCCGTTCTATATCGACCTGGAAGCACCGGTGCCCGCGAGCGGCATCCCGAAACCCGGCCCGCTCGAGGTCCACCTCAAGGACGACCACCTGCAATACGCCATCACCTGGTTCGGCCTGGCCGGCGCGGTGGTAATCGCGTTCGCGGTGTGGCTGCGCGGCCAGCGGCGGGCTCCGTGATGCGGGACGAGCTTCGATTTGTAAACTATCCCTCCCGATAAGATTTGATTGACCAGCTCGCTTAACGTTTTCGGCGAGTGCTGCTGCGATGGTGCGCCCCGTGATCGGAATCAACCGACGGGAGCGTGCATGTCCAAGAAGCGATCCAGAAAGACACGTGCCCGCAAGCCGAAATCCTCGACCACGGAAGGCCGCTCGACGTCGGTGTTTTCGATGGCCTTCGGCAATCTGGTCAACATGAGTGTGACCGCGGTCACGTCGGGATCGGTGCTGCTGTGCTTGTTTGCGGCCAAGCGTTTCCTGTGACGCGAACGATAACGAACCGCTCCGGTGCGACCATGATGATGAATTACATGCCGCTGATCTTCGCGACCGCGGCCTTGCTGGCGGTATTTGCATTCGTTGCGGAAGCCGGCAGTTGATGATGTGAATCAGTCCGCCATTGAGGCCGATTGGTTGAGCAGGTCATCGATGGTCATCTGCAGCTTGCTGTTGTGGATCGGCTTGTGCAGCAACGGCAGGCCGCTTTCCTGGGCCTCCTTGAGCCTGTCGGGTGCGGTATCGCCGGTAATCAGGACCGCGGGAATATCCTGATTGTACTCGGAGTGCAGGCGGCGGATGACGTCGATGCCGTTCTCGCCTTTGCGCAGCCTGAAGTCGCAGACGATCAGGTTCGGGCGGATTCGAATGTCGGCGACTTTCTCCAATATCTCGTCGCCCGATCCTGCCACGATCACATCGTGTCCCCAGTTCGTGAGCAGGCTTCGCATCGCCTCCCGGATCGCGATCTCATCGTCGATCACCAGGATCAGGCCGCGGACGGACCCCTCAAGCGTGGGCGACTCGACATTTTCCACCTCGATCGGCATATCGTCCGCCAGCGCGACCGCCACCTTGAACACGGATCCCGCGTCGACCCTGGAGACCAGCGTGAGCTCGCATCCGAGCAGGTTCGCCAGCCGCTTGACGACCGCCAGGCCCAGGCCGATGCCTTCGCTGCGGTCGCGCTCCGGGTTGCCGATCTGATAGAATTCCTGAAATACCTGTTGCTGTTCTTCTTCCGCGATGCCCGGCCCGGTATCCCAAACCTCAATGCTCAGCCGTTCGCGTCTGCGGCATCCGACAACGACGCGCCCCCTGACCGTATAACGCACGGCATTCGAGACCAGATTGCGCAGGATGCGTTCCAGCAGGATCGGGTCCGCATGCACGGCGAGCGAGCACGGACGCAGTACCAGGCGAACGCCTTTTGCGGCAGCCTCCGCGGCATGGTCGCCGCATACCCGCTCCAGCAGCGGCTGGATAGTGAAATTGCGCGGGTTCAGAGCCACAACACCGGCGTCGAGTTTTGAAACATCCAGCAGGGAGGCAAACAGATTGTCGAGCGCTGCGATCGACGCATCGATCTGCTTGACGAGACGCTGCGCGCCATCGTCCATCCTGCATCCCTGCAGCGCGCCGACGAATAGATTGAGCGCATGCACGGGTTGGCGCAGGTCGTGGCTGGCGGACGCCAGGAAACGGGATTTGGTGATGTTGGCCAAATTGGCCGCGTCGGTCTGCAGGCGCAGTTCCCGCACCAGGTCGACGTTCTCGAACCGCAAGCGCAGCATCTCGACGATGGTGCGATTATATTGCTGCACCAGTTGCATGATGCCGGCCATGAATGCGGCCGTAAACAGCGCCAGGAACAGGTGAAGGGCGTCGCCCTGCAGGATGCTCCAGGTGAGATAGGGCACATTGGTCGGCAGGAACCGCGCGTAGAAAGCCGGAAGGTAACTGCCGTTCGAAAGCCCGGCGCCGGCGGCGATGCCCGAGCTCACCATCAACACCAGCAATTCGGTTTCGATCCCGCCGGATGCCGCGACCGCCACAACACCGCCGCCCCAGAGGCACCCTGAGGTCAGCGCCAGCGCTGTAAAGCCGAACGCCCAGGGGCGATAGTCGCTGTCCTTCTCGCGGCCATGGCGCAACCTCAGCAGGATCTGGAGCGAAAACACCACAAGCAAGGCCACCAGCCACGCTACGACCCACTTCACCGGCGCGTTCTGCACCACCGTCAAAACCACGGCCAGGATCGAAGACCCCGCGATGCCGCTGATGGCGCCCGTGATCGCATTGCCGGAAAGCGCCCATACCTGCGCGGCCCTTATCCTGTCCGCATCCACCTTGGTGACCGTCGGGTCAGTGTGCTTCGAGTTCATCGTATGGCTGCGCAATTTGTTTGGACGCGTGTGTCACTGTCATCAGGCACCACAGAGCGCGCAGAGCCAAAATCGACCTGCGGCGACGCAACACGATGGGCTTTATCTCATCATCAAAATGTTCAATCCGTCGGACGTGGCATTCTGACGGCGGCCGAAGGCATTGGCAACGGCGTCATACGGGCTCTCGACGTCGATTCCGATGTCTCTTCCCCATGGCAGTTTTTGCCCGGTTTACGTCATTTCAGGCAGGCCATGCGAGCAGTAGGTTATGAGCCAGGCCATGTAACCGTCGAGGCAAGTAATCATGAACTGGCGGCTTGTAGCATGGAGCGGTTTGGCGGCCGCCGCACTCCTGTTGGCAATCGGTGCAGGTTGGCTTCTTGCGCTGCCTTCGGCGCCGTCGTCCAAGACCGCACCGCCGATCGCGACGCAGGAGGCCGCCGCCACCATCGCCGCCCTGAAGCCGAAGCGCCGGCGTCCGCTGGTTGCGATCGTCGGGATCAACGACAGCACCGAGACCACCGACTATCTCATGCCTTATGGCATCCTGCGGCGCGCCGACGTCGCCGATGTGGTGGCGCTGGCGACGCAGCCGGGGCCGATGACGCTGTTTCCGGTACTGGCGGTCGAGCCGCAGGCGACGGTCGCCGACTTCGATGCGCAGCATCCACAAGGTGCCGACTATGTCATCGTCCCCGCCATGAGCCGCGACGACGACCCGGTGGTCCTGCAATGGATCACGAGCCAGGCGGCCAAGGGCGCGATCATCGTCAGCGTCTGCGCCGGAGCCAAGGTGGTCGGCAATACCGGACTGCTCGACGGCAAGCGGGCGACCACGCACTGGTATTATCTTAAAGAGCTGCGCGACAAGCACCCGGCGGTCAACTATGTCAGGGACCGGCGCTTTGTGGTGGACCGGGGCGTTGCGACGACGACGGGGATCACCGCATCGATGCCGATGTCGCTCACGCTGATCGAGGCCATCGCCGGCCGGGACAAGGCCGAGGCGGTCGGCCGCGATCTCGGCATCGCCGAGTGGGACGCGCGTCACGACAGTGGCGCGTTCCGCTTCACGCGCGAGTTTGCGCTGACCGCGATCCGGAACGCAATGGCCTTCTGGAACCGGGAGCAGCTCGGTATCGAACTCGTGCCCGGCGTCGACGAAGTGTCGTTGGCGCTTGTCGCCGACGCCTGGTCGCGGACCTATCGCTCACCCACGGTGACGTTTGCCGGCACTGAAGGTGCGCAGCAGACCCGCCACGGCATCCGCATTTTGCCCCAGCAGGTCGCAGCGGATTGGCCCGCGGAGCGGCGCCTGCCGCCAATTGGGGAGTTGCAACCCGCAAGGGCCCTGGATCAGGCCCTGCAGGGTATCGAAGCCCGCTACGGAATAGGCACAGCCGATTTCGTCGCCATGCAGCTCGAATATCCCAGGCATACCGCTCCGCGTTAGCGGCCGGCGTCGCTGGCGACGTTAATATCCGGGTAGCAATTTCGAACTGGCCCGCTATTCATTGCTGCGGCATTTCTGTGATGCGGCAAATGCCAAGAGAAAGCCGCCCCGGTGGCAAACTTCCGACACACGATAGCGGCGAAAAGGGACGATCCGACATGACGCATGCGCGAAGGCAAATCCTGATTCCGGTTTTGCCGTCATGCACATATTTCAAAGGGGCCTTCGTGTCGCACAAGCTCTTGCCGTCGATCCTCCTCGCCTGCGCGCTGTTTGCCTCCCCTGCTTTTGCCCAGACCGGCGCCGCGTCCAAGGAATCATCCAGGAATACGCCCAAGCCGGCCACCAGCAGCGCCGACGTGCTGACCCCCGATCAGGCCAGGCGGGCGCTTGAAACGCTTCAGGACGACAAGAAGCGCGCGCAGATGATCGATACGCTGCGCGCCATCGCCAATGCATCGCCGCAAGCGCAAACCCCGCCGCAGGCGCCAGCTGCGCCACCCGCACCCGACACAACGCCACCCGCGATTCCACTCACGGCGGACAGCCTCGGTGCCCAGCTCCTGCTGATGGTGTCCGATCAGCTCGGCGAGGTCTCGCGCGAGGTCGCCGATATGGCGCGGGCGTTGACGCGCTTTCCAGCGTTCTATTACTGGTTCGTGCGAACCGCCAACGATCCCGCGGCCTACAATCAATTGCTCGACATCGCGTGGAAACTGGCGCTGGTATTTGGTTGCGCCCTCGTTGCCGAATGGGTGATCTTCCGTCTGATCAGGCGGCCAGTGGCGCTGCTGGAAGCGCGCCTTCCTCAGACGGCGAAAGCGCCTGCGCAGACGCTGGCCGTGGTGGACCCGCCATCGTCGGCGGCCGACGTCATTGCGGAGCCTGAACAGCGCCGACGGCGTCTCAGCCTGACGCGCGCCTGGCAGTCAATGGTCAGGCTGCCATTCGTGCTGGGACGTCTCGCGCTCGAGCTGCTCCCGGTGTTCGTCTTCATCGGCGTCGCCACGACATTGCTGGGTACCGAGATCGGCGATCTTCCGATCGCCCGGCTGGTGATCCTCGCGGTCGTCAATGCCTACGCGCTGTCGCGCGGCCTGATCTGTGTCGTGCGGGCGCTGGCGGGGCCTTTCGGCCTGTTTCGCGTTCGCGCCGAGACCGCGGCTTATATCGAGATCTGGGCCCGGCGCATCGTCACCGTCGGCGTGTCGGGCATCGCCTTTGCGAATGTGGCGCTGCTGCTCGGCCTGCATCGCGCCGGATACGCAGCATTGCTGCGTCTGGTGATGCTGATCGTGCATCTCTTTGTCGTCGTCATCATCCTGCAGTGCCGACGCCAGGTCGCCGATGCCATTCGCGCGCCGGCCGGCCGCGAGGGCGCTGCGGCCAGAATACGCAATCGCGTCGCCGGCCTGTGGCATTATCTTGCGATCGCGCTGGACCTCGCATTGTGGGCGGTGTGGGCGCTCAATATCCGCAACGGTTATTCGCTGCTGCTGCAGTATTTTGTCGGCACTCTCGCGGTCATACTGATCGCCCGTCTCGCCACCATCGTGGTGCTGAGCCTGATCGATCGCGGCTTCCGCATCAGCCCGGATATCCTGCAGCGTTTCCCCGGACTGGAGACCCGCGCCAACCGCTATCTGCCGCTGTTGCGCCAGATCGTCTCGGCGATTATCGCGTTCATCGGCTTCGTTGCGCTGCTTGAAGTCTGGGGCGTGGACGCCATCGTCTGGTTTTACGGCGGCCAGATCGGTAGCCGGCTGTTGTCGGCGGTTGTGACCATCGCCATCGCCGCGCTTGCCGCGGCCGCGATCTGGGAGATAGCCAACGCGCTGATGGATCGGCAGGTCAATGCGCTGTCGCGCGAGGGCCACTACGCGCGTGCGGCGCGGCTGCGTACCTTTCAGCCGATGCTGCGGACAGCGCTGCTGTGCCTGATCGTCGCGGTGGTCGGCCTGACGGCGCTGAGCGAAATCGGCGTCAATGTTGCGCCCTTGCTGGCCGGCGCCGGGATCGTCGGTATCGCGATCGGCTTCGGCTCGCAGAAACTGGTGCAGGACCTCATTACCGGGCTGTTTCTCTTGCTGGAGAACACCGTCCAGGTGGGTGACAACGTCACCGTGTCCGGCCTGTCGGGGACCGTCGAGAATGTTTCGATCCGCACCATTCGTCTGCGGGCGGGGGACGGCTCGCTGCACATCGTTCCCTTCAGCGCCGTGACGACGCTCACCAATGCAAGCCGCGGTGCCGGCAACGCAGCCGTCAGCGTCAACGTGTCCTACAAGGAAGACACCGACCGCGCCGGCCAGATCCTCAAGGATATCGTCGCCGAGATGCGCCGCGAACCCGAATACCGCCACGCGATCCGCGGCGATCTCGAATTGTGGGGGGTCGACAAGGTGGACGGCTCGATGGCCTCGATCGTCGGCCAGATCCGCTGCACCGATACCGGCCGCTGGCCAGTGCAGCGCGAATTCAATCGCCGCATGAAGCGGCGGTTCCAGGAGTGCGGAATCGAGATCGCATCCGGAAGCCAAACCATCCTAATGCAGATTCCCGCACCGGCCGACGTGGCGCCGGATACGGTGCCGCGACGGGCGGCGGGGTAGCGCGTGATGGTGTTTGGTTGAATCGGCGCCGGGGTCCGTGTCACCTCGCCCCGCTCTTGCGGGGAGAGGTCGAAATTCGCAATGGCGAATTTCGGGTGAGGGGCTCTCTCCGCACATTCGCTGTTTGTGGAGAGAGCCCCTCACCCCGACCCTCTCCCCGCAAGAGCGGGGCGAGGGAGAACGCTGCGTCCTTCCATTCGACGGCCTAGCGGTCGACGTTGAGGACCTCACCGGTCGAGGCGTCGACGTCCACTTCCATATACCGGCCCGACCCGTCGCGTCCTTCGATCTGCCATTCGTAGCCGGCAAATTCGGTGTGGGACACCGTCACCAGTCCGAGGTCGGTTGCCACGGCGAGCGCCCGCTGCATCGAGATCAGGCCGCCCGAATCGTAGGCCAATGACGGCGTCGCATCGCCGATCACCGCCGCGGCTGCGATCGGTATCAATATGCCTCGAACAGTCCTTCGCATTGGAATCCTCCTGTGGCAGTCATTTGCTGTTGCAGCGGCCTGCCATCTAAACCCGTCACGGCGCGACGCGTTCCCGTGTGAAAATGTGGCGAAGCGTGTGCGGTTTGTTGACCGCATCCTGGCCATCAGGGCGTTTTCGAGCAAAAGCCTGCCCCGCACTTGATGCGGAGTGGATACCGGTTCGTGTGAAGAAAACGCGTCAAAACAAGAATCTAGCTTCGGTTCTGATTCAATCAGAACCGAGACGATCGGTTTTGCTACCGGTGGCCGCTCTGCTCTGGTAACGATATTGGCCGGTATTCAGGAACGGAGTTATGCGAGCAATGATTGACAAGATCGGTATCGTAGGGGCGGGCACGATGGGTAACGGGATTGCCCAGGTCTGTGCGGCAGCCGGGCTCAACGTCGTCATGACCGATATCTCCGACGCGGCACTCGCACGAGGCATGTCGGTGGTGTCCAACAGCCTCGAGCGCCTGGTCAACAAGCAGAAGATGACCGATGCCGACCGGCAGGCGGCGCTGGCGCGCATCGCGGTGACGACGGATAACGGGCAACTGAGCTCCTGCGACCTGGCGATCGAGGCGGCGACCGAGAATGAAGAGCTGAAGGTCAAGATACTGAAGGATCTCTGTTCGAAGCTGCCGCCGCAAGCGCTGGTCGCCACCAACACCTCGTCGATCTCGATTACGAAACTCGCCGCGGCGACCGATCGCCCGGACCGCTTCATCGGCATGCACTTCTTCAATCCGGTGCCGCTGATGGCGCTGCTCGAGTTGATCCGGGGCCTGCAGACCTCCGACGACACGCACGCCAAGGCCGAGGCATTCGCGAAGCGGATCGGCAAAGTATCGATCACCGCAAAGAACAGCCCGGGCTTTGCGGTCAACCGCATCCTGTGTCCGATGATCAACGAAGCGATCTTCGCGCTCCAGGAAGGACTGGCAACGGCCGAAGACATCGATGCCGGCATGAAGCTTGGCTGCAATCACCCGATCGGTCCGCTCGCACTGGCCGACATGATCGGCCTGGACACCATGCTGTCGGTCATGGACGTCTTCTACCAGGGCTTCAACGATCCGAAATATCGTCCGGCGCCGCTGCTGAAGGAAATGGTCGCCGCCGGCCGTCTCGGCCGCAAGACCGGACAAGGGTTCTACAGTTACGGCAAATCCGCCTGACGCAAGCCGTAGATGGGGTAACGGGCCGCCGGCCTTCGGGCAAGCCGCGCTCGCTACGGCGCTATTGAGGCGCGCTTCGCGCGGCTTGCTTGGAATGTGGGCGGTC
>LNAP01006717.1_pt1 | contig 20548 bp, 17 predicted proteins | sample 602601 | NCBI WGS metagenome assembly LNAP01 (sample SAMN02440304, study PRJNA202911) | soil metagenome | biome: Subtropical and temperate rainforests or woodlands; isolation source: soil samples (1 kg each in a 20% v/v slurry with milli Q water) were... ...
CCGAGGTTTACCTGGGGCGGGCACAAGCGCCTCTGGAGCGGCTTGAAGCCCAACTGCAACGGGTCAGTCAGCGGGGAATGGTGGCACTGCAAGCGCAATTGCACCTTGCCGTGGCTGAAGTCGCCTGGCTCAAGGGCGATCCGGACGCTGCCCGGCAATCGCTGGCGCAAGGATTGGCATTGGTTGAACGGTGCAACCTGCAACAGGCCTTGTGCGATTTGCAGTTGCGCCAGCCGCTACTGCCGCAAGCCATTGGGTTGACCGGGTTAGGCGATGATCACCAGGCGCCGGGTGCACCGCAAAACCGTTTGAGCCAACGGGAAATACAGGTGCTGCGGTTAGTGGCGCAGGGCAACTCCAATCAACAGATTGCTGATCTGTTGTTCATTTCCTTGCACACGGTCAAGACCCATGCGCGACGTATCAATGGGAAGTTGGGTGTGGAGCGCAGGACGCAAGCCGTGGCCAAGGCGAAAGTATTGGGTATTGTTACTTGATGTACGAATTCTAAGGCGTTTTGTTTGTTCATGAATGCACACAAGTTTCGGGGTGTGCTTCCATGGTTGTAGTGTTTATATGTCTGGAGTCGCCCCGATAGTTTCAGTCTTTCAATTTGATTTTTATACAAGTTTATAGGGGGCGCAATAACGACCAACATAATAATGTATGCAAAAAGGACAGTGCATGGAAATTAATGGATTAACCAATGAGTCCGCGTACAAGCTTCAAGAAGAAGTTTTACGCCCCTCCAGGAAAACACCACAGCTGCCGGATTGGCTGCAACGTGCAAGTGAGGAGGATCGCCAGTACTACTTTGATGCTGAGCAGTCCCTGACTGAAAGCGAACAGGCGCTGGATGCACTGCTTGGAGAAGTTAAGTCGCTGAAGGCGTTCGCCAGGTTTCAAGCGCGGGAAGTTGTTCGACTACTCAGCGGTGAAGTGGTGGACCCGGACCATATTTTCGTCCGCACTCACTATACTTTCTTCGTCGGCGAGCAAAAGGTTGTGCAGAGCAATCGCTTGACGCTTCCCGAATTCATGCTCAACGATTTGTACGGCTCCACCACCATTGCGCTGGAGATCAAACTGGAAGGGGACGCGCTGCCGTCCGGCGTGACCGCAGACGATATTCTGGAGGTGATGGTCGGCGCGAGCATGCGCAAATTCCATGCGGAAAAATTCGAAAAGAAGTACACGGACGAAGCGGTGCTTCAAGCGCAACAAATTCTGTTGAGTAGTCGTATAGGTCTGAGTTCATTCAGCGCGAAGCTGCAGGGCCATATCAGTGACGAGAGCCTGCAGATCGTCGCTATCTCCTCGCAAGGTGATGAGCGTTGTTCCATGGGAGCGCTCTCGTTCGGTGATGCGAAAGGCGCTTTCGAGGGGATGATTGTCTGCTGCGGGCCGCAGGGCGAAGAAGGGCTTTGTGTGCTGTATGCACCGCAGGCTCCGGGTGGCAGGAGCTGGTATGAGTTCGCGAGCTTCAGGCAGTTGAATTTCCATTTGTTCGATTGGACCGCAAAACCCGAAGGGCGCAGTTATCTGAGCCGCCAGGCATTGGCCAGTGAACGCGCCAGCCTGGACGCGTACATGAGACGTCTCCAGGACCTGCCGAGCCAGTGGTGCGGTATCCAGCGCAGCCCTTGGCCAAACAGCGCAGAGGGTGCATTGCGCCAGGCGGTTATGCTGCATGTCGATTGGTTGCGCGGGGAAATGCAAGCGGTCGTTCCTGCCGGGTATCGCTCGGCCACCGCCGCCCAGCGACAATGTTTTGCGCGGTTGAACATTGAGCTCAAGGGTTTAACCAAACTTGCAGGCCGCGAGGCAGCGTTGATCAGTTACGAGGACTTCGCCTGCAAGCTGATCAAGAAGCGTGCAGAGGAAGTCCTGGCGCAACACGGCGAAACCGTCGACATAGATCCTGACCTGATTGTGGTGAGGCTTGATGATTCCAAAGAGATGACCTTGTCCCGGATGATCATCGATGAACATCACATTACCGAAGAAAGTGGTCCGACTCATAACCGCGGAATTTACCCGTCCATTCGTCTATCACCCGGCCATCCACCCGTTTCCGATCTGCTGATCAAATATGTGCCAGGCTGGTCAAGAACGTTGCGCCCAGGTGAGCAGTATCTCGCCATGTTAAAGGCCGATTACCTGGACCAGGATGCCCCGGACTATGCCTTGAAACGTGACGTCTACGTCGATCTGCGGCGCCATGAAATGCATCGTTCAGCGTTGGAAGCGCTGTTCTGTGGTCATATTGAACGCAAGCAATATGAGCAGATTGAACAGCTCATTGAGCAGTCGCGCGAAGTGGAACCTGATCCAATCTCGCATGTTGAAGATCCCGAGTCTCCTCAACGCGAGGGTCTCTACAGGTTTTATCTTCAGAACTGCCGGGTTGACGGCATTTATGTGTTCCGCCTCATGCGCAATGGCGCTGCGGATGATTTGCTGTATACCCCACATGCGCCGGATTGCCGATCGTTCAGACCCTTGGCCGAGTTTGCCAGATCGGTGAAAACGGCAGAACTTGGCAGTTATTACAGCAAGCGAGTCAAGTTCACGCAGCAGAAAGTTGTCAGTGCATACCTTGAGAAAGTGAAGCTGCGTAGTATCGAGGACATCCCTCATTTGCAGTCCGATAGCCGAGTCCGAGATTTCTCCCGTTGCTACACCGATGCAATGGCTCAGATCGTTGACGACGTGGATGCCAAGACCACCAGTCTTGGGGAGATTGTCAGCAAGCTGATCTACGATAATGCAATCGTGGCAGTCACCGTTTTTAGCCTCCCTTTCGCACCTATCGGACTCGCCTTGAGTGCTGTGGTGATGACCAACGCGGTGTTTGAGGGGGCGAAGGCGTACATGGAAGGGGACCACGAGAAGATGTTCTCGAGTTACCTCGATTGCCTGTTGGAGCTGGCTACGATGCGCATCGGAAAGCTAGGTTTTTCAATGGCGCAGAAGGCCATTGCCAAGCAGGTCGGCAATGTTAATACCTGCATGGGCGTAATCTCTGCGTGCACCGGCAAAACGGTGGACCTGGCCGTCGTCAGCGAACTGATAAAGCAGTCGCTCGCCGAGCCTGACTCCAGCGAGCAAACGATTTTGATGTAATCCGGCTAGCCGGTGATCGTGGGCGGTTCATAGCCCATCCGCCAACTTACGGCCCGTGTCGCCGCCAGCAAGCGCTGCGCCGCCGGGCCGTTTTCGTCGGCATGAAACAACGAGGTCGGGCCGACAATGGTAATGACTGCCACCACATGCCCGGCGGCGTTGAACACCGGTGCCGACAATGCATCGACACCAGGCATCAGTAAACCGTGCACGTGATGCAAGCCGCGGCCTCGGATCTGCCCACATAGCGTTTCATAGACTTGATCATCGCTGAGGGCGTGAGCGCCGGCCGACAGCAGTTCCTGCTCACGCAACTCCACGGTTTCACGCTTGGGCAGGTACGCGCCAAACACCAGGCCCGTGGAGGAGCTGAGCAAGGGCAACACCGACCCCAACTGTGTCACCACCGTCACCGCCCGCACCGCCGGTTCGATGTGCACCACGGTCGCTCCCTGATTGCCCCACACCGCCACGAAACAGGTTTCGTTCAAGTCGTCGCGCAACTCGGCCAACGGTAGGGCGGCGACTTTCAGCACGTCCATACTGTTGAGTGCCGCCAATCCGACGCGCAAGGCTTCACGGCCCAGGCCGTAATGATTGGTCGCCGCATTCTGTTCGGCAAAGCCACTGGCGATCAACGCCTGTAGGTAGCGGTGAACCTTGCTCGCTGGCATTTGCACGTGCTCGGCCAGGCGCGAGAGTGAAGTCGAGGGCGACAACTCGGCCAAGGCCTTGAGGATGTCAGTACCCACCTCGGCCGAGCGGACTTTCTGTTTACCGTTGCTGTCAGGCTTTTCCATGGAGGCGTTGTGATCCCGGGACGAATGGGCGTCTTTATAGCTTGACGGTCAATCCCAATCAAATTACGTTAAGCGTAATTGAATTACGATAAAAATAACCCCGACGTGCCACGAACTCTGCAACAGAGCGACCGGCCACTGTCGACTCCCTGTTCAGGAGGCTCCATGAACTCCGATTCAACGACGCCAGCGCTGGCCTATCAGTCAGGCTTCGGCAACGAATTTTGCAGTGAGGCATTGCCTGGGGCACTTCCCGTTGGCCAGAACTCCCCGCAAAAAGCGCCTTACGGCCTCTACACCGAACTGTTCTCCGGCACTGCGTTCACGATGGCACGCAGCGAAGCACGGCGGACGTGGATGTACCGGATTCAGCCTTCGGCCAATCACCCGGCATTTATCAAGCTCGATCGGCAATTGGCCGGCGGCCCATTGGGTGAAGTGACCCCCAATCGCCTGCGCTGGAACGCGTTGGACATTCCCGCCGAGCCAACCGATTTCATCGATGGCCTGGTGAGCATGGCGGCCAACTCCAGCGCGGATAAACCGGCGGGGATCAGCATCTACCAGTACCGCGCCAACCGTTCCATGGAGCGCGTATTCTTCAATGCCGACGGCGAAATGCTGCTGGTGCCGCAACAGGGGCGTCTGCGCATCGCCACCGAACTGGGCGTACTGGAAGTAGAGCCGCTGGAAATTGCGGTATTACCTCGCGGGCTGAAATGGCGCATCGAACTACTCGACCCACAAGCGCGCGGTTACATCGCCGAGAACCACGGTGCGCCGTTGCGCCTGCCGGATCTGGGGCCGATCGGCAGCAACGGCCTGGCGAATCCGCGTGATTTCCTGACGCCGGTGGCTTGCTACGAAAACCTTCAACAGCCCACGACACTGGTGCAGAAGTTCCTCGGCCAGTTGTGGGGTTGCGAGCTCGATCACTCACCGTTGAACGTGGTCGCCTGGCACGGTAACAACGTGCCTTATAAATATGACCTGCGCCGTTTCAACACCATCGGCTCGGTCAGCTTCGACCACCCGGACCCGTCGATCTTCACGGTGCTGACCTCGCCGACCAGCGTCCACGGCTTGGCCAACCTCGATTTCGTGATCTTTCCGCCACGCTGGATGGTCGCTGAGAAAACCTTCCGTCCACCGTGGTTCCACCGCAACCTGATGAATGAATTCATGGGCCTGATCCAGGGCGAATACGACGCCAAGGCCGAAGGTTTTGTGCCCGGTGGCGCTTCTCTGCACAGCTGCATGAGCGCTCATGGGCCAGATGGTGAGACCTGCACCAAAGCGATCAACGTCGACCTGAAACCTTCGAAAATCGACAACACCATGGCCTTCATGTTCGAGACCAGCCAGGTGCTGCGCCCGAGCACGTTCGCCCTCGATTGCCCGCAACTGCAAGACAACTACGATGCCTGCTGGGCTACCTTCCCAGCCACTTTCGACCCGACCCGGAGATAACCCATGACGCAAACTTCCATTACTCGCAGCTGGGTTGCTTCGGCCAACGGCCACGAGGATTTCCCGCTGCAAAACCTGCCGCTGGGCGTGTTCAGCGTGAAGGGGGCAGCGCCCCGTAGTGGCGTGGCCATTGGCGAGCATATCTTCGATCTGGAAGCGGCACTCGATGCCGGCCTGTTCGATGGCGCTGCAAAGGCTGCGGTCGAAGCCACCCGTGGCGGTCAGTTGAATGCGTTCTTCGAATTGGGTCGCGAAGCTCGCGTAGCCTTGCGTGAGCGTTTGATCGAATTGCTCAAGGAGGGCAGCACCCTGCGCGGCAAGATCGAAGCACAGGGCGCGAAGTTGCTGCCTCTGGCTGCCGATTGCCAGATGCATCTGCCAGCGAAAATCAATGATTACACCGACTTTTACGTCGGCATCGAGCACGCTCAAAACGTTGGCAAACTGTTCCGCCCGGACAACCCGTTGCTGCCCAACTACAAGTATGTGCCGATCGGCTATCACGGCCGCGCCTCGACCATCCGCCCGTCGGGCACCGACGTGCGCCGTCCCAAGGGCCAGACGCTGCCAGCCGGTCAGACTGAACCGACATTCGGTCCCTGTGCACGCTTGGACTACGAATTGGAACTGGGCATCTGGATCGGCCAGGGCAACGACATGGGCGACTCCATAGCCATTGGTGACGCCGCTGATCACATCGCCGGTTTCTGCCTGCTCAATGACTGGTCGGCACGTGACATCCAGGCTTGGGAATACCAGCCGTTGGGGCCATTCCTGTCGAAGAGCTTCATCACCAGTATTTCTCCGTGGGTCGTGACGGCCGAAGCGCTGGAGCCGTTCCGTCTTGCCCAGCCGGCACGTCCGGAAGGCGATCCACAGCCGCTGCCGTACCTGTTCGATAAACGCGATCAAGCCGCTGGCGCATTCGACATCGAACTGGAAGTCCTGCTGCTCACCGAAGCCATGCGCGAGCAGAACCTGCCGGCCCATCGCCTGACCCTGAGCAACTCGAAACACATGTATTGGACCGTGGCGCAAATGGTGGCGCATCACAGCGTCAATGGCTGCCAGTTGCAGGCCGGTGATCTGTTCGGTTCGGGCACCTTGTCCGGTCCTCAAAGCGGCCAGTTCGGCAGCCTGCTGGAGATCACCGAAGGCGGTAAGAAGCCAATCGAACTGGCCTCGGGCGAAGTGCGTAAATTCCTCGAGGACGGCGACGAGATCATCTTGCGTGGCCGTTGCAGCCGCGAAGGGTTTGCCTCCATCGGCTTCGGTGAATGCCGCGGCAAAGTGTTGCCGGCTCGCTAAGGGGATCGGTTCATGGAACTCTATACCTACTACCGCTCAACGTCGTCCTATCGGGTGCGTATCGCGTTGGCGCTCAAGGGCCTGGATTACCAGGCGCTGCCAATCAACCTGATTGCGCCACCGGGTGGAGAGCATCGCCAGCCAGCGTACCTGGGCATCAATCCGCAAGGCCGCGTGCCGGCATTGCGCACCGACGAAGGCGAGCTGCTGATTCAGTCACCGGCGATCATCGAGTACCTGGAGGAGCGTTATCCACAGGTACCGCTGCTGTCCAAGGATCTCGTTGCCCGCGCCCATGAGCGTGGCGTGGCGGCGCTGATCGGCTGCGATGTACATCCGCTGCACAATGTCAGCGTGCTCAATCGGCTGCGCCAGTTGGGCTTTGATGAACCGCAGGTTCTTGAGTGGATTGCGCACTGGATCAACCAGGGGCTGGCGACCGTGGAGCAGCTGATTGGTGATGAGGGTTATTGCTTTGGTTCGCAGCCCGGGTTGGCGGATGTGTACTTGATTCCACAGTTGTATGCCGCCGAACGCTTCAACATTTCCCTTGAGGCTTATCCGCGAATCCGCCGGGTAGCGACGCTGGTCGCCAGCCACCCGGCGTTCATCAAGGCGCATCCAGCTAACCAGCCTGACACGCCTTGATTTGCATATACCCGTAGGAGCGAGGCTTGCCCGCGAAGAACGATAACGCGGTGCTGTAGGGTTCAGTGGACGATGGAATTAGGAGGCAAATGCCCAAGTCGCTCGGTCAGGCGAATCCGCTGGATCGGATCGTCGCTGAGCAGCAATGCATGTTCCAGGTCGAAGCGCTCGGCATTCGGGCAGTCCAGCCGTTGGTACAGGCTGGCCCGGGCCAAGTAGTCGGAGGCGCTGGCGTTGCCCAGTTCCAGTACGCGTTCGGCGTCGATCAACGCGCCAATGTAATCGTCGTGGGAAAGATGTAGCTGGCGCAGGTTGCGTGACAGGCGTTGAAGCATTTGCGCGGGTGTGGCCGTGACCAGTTGCTCAGCGTTGAGTTGCATGTTCGGGCCATACTGGCGATGCAGCAGCTCCCGGCAATCGTTGGGATAAAGGCGCCGGCCGCCACAGGGGTCGAGCAGATGATCGGCACCTGGCACCCGCAGCAGGAAATGCCCCGGGAAATTGACGCCGACCAGCGGAATCTCCAGGCCTCTGGCCAGTTCCAGGGCTATCATCGCCAAGGCTAATGGCTGCCCGCGGCGACGCACCAGGACCTTATCGAGCAATGCCACTTGCGGCCGCAAGGGGGCGAAGTCATCCTGGGCGAACCCCAATTCGACCATGCGCCTGAGCAACGGTTGCGCCAACTCGCTCACGGGTAACATCGGCAAGCCGCTACTGACCCGCAGTTGCAGCTCCTTGAAGTGCGCCAACACTGCCTCGGGGTTAACCTGCTTGTCATGTTCGACGGCGATCCACAGCGCCGCCTCGAACAGCGCAGGCGGTGATCGTTGCAGGCAGGCGAAAAAAGATTGGCGCGGCGTCATGAAAATCTCCGGGCTATGCCTCGTTTTAGACCGGTCTTTGCCATTCGTCCAGTACCGCACAGGGGCTAGTTTCGGTTATTTCCTAAAGCTTGCATGGCGCTTTTGCTTATTCCGGTGCGCTTCTGCAATTTTTGTGCACAAGCCTATACTGGCGACTACAAGAAGTGATTCGGGAGCCTTACGATGTTCGCTCTCATGCAAAGCACTCGCCTTGAATCGCTGCATCTGAGCGTCGACCCGGCCACCGGGTTGAAGGCGGTGATTGCCATTCATAACAGCCGTTTGGGGCCTGCTCTGGGCGGTTGCCGTTACCTTGCCTATCCCAGCGACGAGTCTGCAGTCGAGGATGCGGTGCGCCTTGCCCAAGGCATGAGTTACAAGGCGGCCTTGGCCGGCCTGGCCCAGGGCGGCGGCGTGGCGGTGATCATTCGCCCCGTTCACGTGGCCAATCGCGCTGCACTGTTTGAAGCGTTCGGGCGTTGTATCAATCAACTCGACGGGCGCTACATTACCGCCATCGACAGTGGCACCTCGGTGGCGGACATGGATTGCATTGCCCAACAGACCCAACACGTCACCAGCACCACATCGGCCGGCGACCCCGCGCCTCACGCGGCGATGGGCGTGTTTACCGGCATCCGCGCCACGGCGATGGCCCGGTTGGGCAGCGATAACCTCGAAGGCCTACGCGTCGCCATCCAAGGCCTGGGCAACGTTGGATTTGCCCTGGCAGAGCAGCTGCACGCCGCCGGCGCCGAGCTGCTGGTCAGCGACATCGACCACGGCAAGGTACAACTGGCGATGGAGCAACTTGGCGCGCACCCGATAGCCAACGACGCATTGCTAAGCACACCTTGCGACATTCTCGCGCCGTGCGGTCTGGGCGGGGTGCTGAACAGCCACAGCGTGACGCAACTACGCTGCTCGGCAGTGGCCGGTTCGGCGAACAATCAACTGACCCATCTGGACGTCGCCGACCAGCTGGAAAGGCGGGGCATCCTGTATGCGCCCGACTACGTGATCAATGCCGGCGGATTGATCTATGTTTCGCTCAAGCATCGTGGCGAAGACTTGGGGACCATCACCGCGCACCTGTCGAAAATCAGCTCGCGGCTCACCGAAGTCTTCGCCCACGCCCAGGCGGAAAAACGCTCTCCGGCTCGCGTGGCAGACGAGTTGGCGGAGAAGGTGCTGTATCGATAAAAAATCAAAAGATCGCAGCCTGCGGCAGCTCCTACGGGGGCTGCTTACTTCGGGGTTTTCGCGGCTTTGGCAGGCTTCGTCGGGGCCACCGGCTCAGCGATTGCCTCTTCAACGGGTATTGCCTCTTTAACCGACTCTACGACTTGCGCTGGCGCTGTGAGCAGTTCGGACAAGGCGTCCGGCTGGCTCTTGAACGCCTTGGCGAACACGTCGCGGTTTTTCGCCATGTAGATCCCGACTTCTTCCACTTGCTGTTCGGTCAAGGACGGAACAGCTTTTTGCAATACGTCAGCCAGCAACTCCGCCAGCTCGAGCATTTTGTCATGACGGTCAGCTTCGGCTTTATCCATGAACAAGCGCTCCAGATCTCGGCTGCTGCGGTATACCACTTCGACGGCCATTCACCACTTATTAGTCTGATTCGACTACTGTATCTATATACAGCAAAGGATAAGCGAATCTCTCGGATTTGGGTAGTGGCTTTTTAATGTAGGCCGGTTTCGGGATTTGTCAGGCGTCGGGTTTTGGTAGCTGGGTAAAGATAGCTGCGACCAAACGTCACGGAGCGCAATCCAAGGCGTCTCGCCATCATGGACGTGGCCTTGTTTCTGCATGCAGAACAACCGTCACGTCCAACCTGCATTATCCGGTCGAGTCGACCTAAGGAAGCATCATCGTGAAAATCAACTGGGCCGAAAAGCTGCGGCAGAACGTGCATGAACTGGCCGAGTCACTGGGCAACCTGTTCGTCGAAACTTTCCACTACCTGGCGCTGTTTGCCATTGGTGCGGTGACCGCGTGGGCTGCGGTGATGGAGTTTCTCGGGATGCTCGAGCAGGGGCATATCAAGATCGACGACATCCTGCTGCTGTTCATCTACCTGGAACTGGGGGCGATGGTCGGGATTTACTTCAAGACCAACCACATGCCGGTACGTTTCCTGATCTACGTGGCGATCACGGCGCTCACGCGGCTGCTGATTTCCAACGTGTCCCATCACAATCCACCCGACTTGGGGATCATCTACCTGTGCGGCGGGATCCTGTTGCTGGCGTTTGCGATCCTGGTAGTGCGCTACGCCTCCTCGCAATTTCCTTCGGTGAAGATCGAGCATCCGCACCGTAAGACAGGTGCGGGCTCGGGTGAACATCCGGAAGTGGAGAAGGGCGAGCTTTAAAGCCTGATGGCCGGGCGCGGGCGGTTTTTTATCGAGGGTGGCGGCAGGCTGTGCGTGCCGCCATCGGTCATGGCTTCGAGGATGGCCACCGCGCTGTGCCCCTGTTCGATGGCGATGCCGAACTGGATGCTTTGCACCAGGCGCTTGAGCCGTTGTGGATCGTTGCGTTGTTCGGCACTGATCATGCGCTTTGCGACTACTCGGCCATTGTTGGACAGGGTCAGCATGATGCTGCCATCAAGACCCTGAATGCTCAGGTTGATCTGATAGTCCGCTGCAAAAGCATCGGTAATGAGCTGGAAAGGGTTGTCCATGATGCGTCACCGCTTGATTGAACGTGCAGTTGTTGACCGGCCGTGATCGGGTTGGTTCGCAACGCCGGACCATCGGCCATTCTCTCGTCAATATCGCCATCAATGTTCCAAACGGGATGTAGCAAAGGGCATGCCGGACAAGAAGCACGAATTGTAGGAGCGAGCATGCTCGCGATGCAGGTCAACGATGACGCGGGATATCTGGCGCCACGCGGCGCTCTCAGGTTTTTCGCGAGCAGGCTCGCTCCTACAGGGGGCTGCCCGTTTCAGGGCAATTTGCGCCTGCATGCCACCAAACCGGTCAGCACTCTACCCAGTTCACCGCCAGACCGCCTCGGGATGTCTCCTTGTATTTGTCGTGCATGTCGGCGCCCGTGTCGCGCATGGTGCGGATCACCCGGTCCAGGGAGATGAAGTGCTTGCCGTCGCCACGCAGGGCCATTTGCGTGGCGTTGATCGCCTTTACGGCAGCAATTGCGTTGCGCTCGATACATGGCACTTGCACCAGCCCGCCGACCGGGTCACAGGTCAGTCCGAGGTTGTGTTCAAGGCCGATTTCGGCGGCGTTTTCCAATTGCTCCGGCGTGGCGCCGAGGACTTCTGCCAGGCCGGCGGCGGCCATGGCGCAGGCAGAGCCGACCTCGCCCTGACAACCGACTTCGGCACCAGAGATCGAGGCGTTTTTCTTGCACAGGATGCCGACGGCGGCGGCACCCAAAAAGAACGCCACGACGTCATCGTCCGACGCATCGGGGTTGAATTTCATGTAGTAGTGCAGCACCGCCGGAATAATCCCCGCTGCACCGTTGGTCGGTGCTGTCACCATGCGACCGCCGGCAGCGTTTTCTTCGTTCACGGCGAGGGCGAAAAGGTTCACCCATTCCATGGCCGACAGGGTCGAAGTGATGACGTTCGGCTTGCCGATTTCCAACAGGCTGCGGTGCAATTTCGCCGCACGTCGCGGCACGTTCAGGCCACCGGGGAGGATGCCTTCGTGCTCCAGCCCCTGCTCGACGCACTCGCGCATCACCGACCAGATATGCAGCAAGCCCTGGCGTATTTCTTCGTCACTGCGCCAGGCCCGTTCGTTGGCCATCATCAGCTCGCTGACACGCAGACCGTGCTGGTTGCAGAGCTTGAGCAGCTCGACGGCACTGGAAAAGTCGTAGGGCAAAACCACGTCTCGGGCAGGTGATAGCCCGGACTCGGCTTCTGCCGCCTCGATGATGAACCCACCACCGACCGAGTAGTACGTCTGTTCGAACAGTTCGCCGGTTTCGCCGAAGGCAGTCAGGGACATGGCGTTGGGGTGGTAGGGCAAACTCTCGTCGAGCAGCAGCAGATCGCGCGACCAGTTGAACGCAATGCTCACCTGGCCTGCCAGCAACAACTCGCCGGTCTCACGCAGGGTATGGATCCGGCTGTCGATGGTGGAGGGATCGATACGGTCTGGCCATTCGCCCATCAAGCCCATGACGCAAGCTCGGTCGGTGGCATGACCGACACCGGTCGCCGACAGGGAGCCGTACAAGCGGATTTCCACCCGCCGTACGTCAGTCACTGAACCCTGGTCCACCAGCGCCTGGGCGAAGGTCGCGGCAGCACGCATGGGGCCGACCGTGTGGGAGCTGGATGGACCGATGCCGACTTTGAAGAGATCGAAAACACTGATAGCCATGCTAAAGCCTATTCCTGCAATGGAAGATGAATCGCTGCCATTTTTGTAGGACAAGCGCACTTTCAGCGATACTGCCTCTCTCAGTCCTACGTGACCAACGAAACTTCCTAAGACAGCCTTTAGCAGGACTAAACCATGAGCCGCCAATTACACGCCCAGACTTACGTCTGGCTACAGGTGTTTTCCTGTGCCGCGCGGCACTTGTCGTTCACCCGTTGCGCCGAAGAGCTGCACATCACGCCGGGGGCGGTCAGCCAGCAGATCCGACAGCTGGAAGAGCGCCTTGGTTTTCGACTGTTTCACCGGCGTGCCCGGGGCGTGGAACTGAGCGCCGAAGGCCAGCGACTGGCCATTACGGTCAACGAGGCCTACGGCAGCATCGATGCCGAATTGCGCCGGCTGGACGCGGGGATGATCAGCGGCACACTGCGGGTGCGTTCGATTCCTTCTTTCCTGAGCAAATGGCTGACGCCGCGCCTGCCACGCTTGCAGCAGCGCTTCCCGGACATCCAGCTACGCCTGGTCGCCGAAGACAGCAGCGTGCCGTTGCACGAAGGCGATTTCGACCTGGCCATCGACCTGAATGACGGCAGCTACCCCGGATTGTTATCCACAGCCTTGCTCGATGAGCAGATTTTCCCGGTGTGTGCCCCGGGCCTGTTACGCGGGCGTCCGCCGTTGCATGGCCCGGCGGACCTGCTGCATTTTCCGTTGCTGCATGACATTACTGCCTGGCGCGGCAGCTACGAATACGCGGAATGGGAGTTCTATCTCGATGCCATCGGCTTTGAAGGTGCCGATGTGCGGCGCGGGCATACCTTCAATCGCAATCACCTGACCATCGAAGCGGCCATCGCCGGGATGGGCGTGGCGATTGCACGGCGTACGCTGCTCAATGACGAGCTGGAGCGGGGCGCATTGATCGTACCGTTCGGCCTGGCGGTGCCCAATCACAAGCGCTACATGGTGCTCTACGCGCCGGGGGCGCTGAGCCATCCGGGCGTGCGGGCGGTACATGACTGGCTGGTGGAGGAGGCGGCGATTTTTCGCGGCCTGCACCCGCTGGGGGAGCGGCAGATGTGAGCAATTATTTCGTAAGAGAGGGGCGACCCAACTCCCGACCTTAACAGCGCTTTTGCCGGTTGTCCGGCTTTTTTTGCGATTAGATATTTATCTTTTTTTAGGGGTTGAATTGTTCATCGTACAGACCGATTGTGTAAGTAAGAGGTCACGGTGATGACGCCCAAGGGCTTAGCTGACCGGCCTCTCGCGAGCTAGCTGAAATAAGGGATGAACTATCGATAACCATATTCAAAGCAGCATCCGACTGGAGGAGTGGGTACGAACCACCATTGAGAGCACGCTCGAACGTTATGAGGAGGACCTGACCCGCGTCGAGGTTCACCTGCGGGACGAGAATGGCGACAAGCCTGGTCCCCATGATTTGCGCTGCCAGCTGGAAGCGCGGCCAAAAGGCCACCAACCGATTTCTGTCACCCATAAAGCCGCCAGCCTGGAACTGGCGATCGACGGAGCTGCCGAGAAACTCGAACACGCCCTTGAACACCTGTTCGGCAAACTGCGCGGCAAACCACGCGCTGCCGTGGTGCCCTTCGAGCGCAGGCCTCACGCCGACAAGCTGCTGGAAGAAGAGTTTCTTGAAAACGAACAGGCTGCGCAAAACGCTTGATGCCTGATTGACCCTCCCAATGAAAACGGGCCTGCAATGCAGGCCCGTTTTGTTTTGTGGCCAAGGGATTCAGTGAACCGCCGCACTCGTCGAACTGGTCGCACTGATAGCTGCTGTCAAGATAAGTGATCTCCCTCGACAGCTTTGCTTATGAGAATATTTATCATTAGTATTGCGCCTTGCTGGGTACACACCCGGTTGTTGGCCGGCCCGATTGCCGCTATGGCGCAGTATTGAATCAATGACTACTCCCGAATCTCCCGAGATCGAGCACGGCGAACCACGCGGCGATCGTGCGCATTTTCTCCAGGTATTTCTCTCCCAGCGTTCGCAAATGGAAGCGTTGGTGAGTCGTCGCGTGGGTTGCCGGGCCACGGCGGCGGACCTGGTGCAAGACTTGTTCGTGCGGTTCTGGCGACGCCCCCTGGTACAAGTTGAAGAACTCAGCACCTATCTGTTGCGCTGCGCCGGCAACATCGCCATCGACCACTTGCGCAGCGAAGGTACGCGGGTGCGGGCCAACGAAGGTTTAATGGCCGAACCGGCGCACTGTATGGGCGGCGAGCCGCAAGCGGCGCTGGAAGCAGGCAACGATCTGCGCCACGTCGAAGCGGCGTTACGCGCGTTACCGGAACGCACGCGGCAGATCTTTTTGCTCAACCGCATCCATGGTCGCAAGTACGCCGAGATCGCCAAGGCCATGGGCCTGTCCCAGAGTGCCGTGGAAAAACATATGATGCGCGCGCTCGAGGCCTGCAAAGCCAGCCTGCGCGAATGCGAGCCGCGTATGCCAGGGAAAGCACTGTGAACAGCATCGAACGCGTCAGGCCGACGCCTGCTCAGGAACAGCAAGCGCTGGCCTGGTTAAGTCTGTTGCATGACCAGCCCAGCAGCGGTGACCAAGCCACCTTCAGTCAATGGTTGCAGGCCGACCCCGCGCATGCGCAGGCTTATGCCCGTGCGCAAGTGTTGTGGGAGTTGAGTGAAGTGCCGGCGCGCAGGCTCGCCGACGAGGACGCGCTGGCCTTGCAGGGTTACCTCAACGCCATGAATCGCTCACGTCGCAGCAGCGTTCGGCGCTGGTCGGGCGCGCTGGCCATGGCGGCTTCCCTGCTGCTGATGATCAGCCTCGGTGGCGGTTGGCAGCCGTTGCGTTGGATCGACGACCTGGGCGCCGATTATGTCTCGGCACCGGGGGAAGTCCGCACCATCACCCTGGCCGATCAATCGCAGGTCACTCTTGATGCCGACAGTGCGATTGCGGTGGATTTCAGTAAGGGGGAGCGGCGTGTGCAAGTGCGCCGCGGTGCCGGATTTTTCAGTGTGACCCATACCGGCGAGCCATTTGTGGTGGACGCCGGGAAGGGCCAGGCGCGGGTGCTCGGCACACAGTTCGAAGTGCGACTGCAACCTCGTGGGGCGCAGGTGACGGTGTTGTCTGGCCGGGTTGGCGTGAGGGCGCAAAAGAACGCGGACCAGCAGATCCTGACGGCCGGCCAGCAAGTGGCTTACGGCGAAGGCTCAGCGGGAAAACTTCATGCGGTGGACAGCGAAGCGCAACTGGCGTGGCGCCAGGGATGGCTGACTTACTACAAGGCGACGCTGGCTGATGTGGTCGAGGATTTGCGCCGTTACTACCCGGGGAGGATCGTGGTGCTCAATGATGACGTGGCACAGCGGCAGATCAGCGGCAGCTTTCCGAGCAAGGACCCGCAGGCGGTATTGAGTTCATTGCAGGGGGTGTTGGGCTTTGAGCAACACCAGGTTCTGGGACATCTGATTATTTTGCGCTGAGACGATTGGCCCCTTCGCGAGCAGGCTCGCTCCCACAGGAGAACGCATTCCAAATGTGGGAGCGAGCCTGCTCGCGAAGGGGCGAATCTAACACCACACCTCTTGGAATAATTATTTTCAACTTTCTGCTGAGGTAAAACCGAACGCCATCCGTGTAGTGACTGAAACTGCGAGTCATTCGCATCCGTCGTGGTTCTACACAGGTCATGAGTCATGAAGTCCAGGGCAATACCGGGTTCGGTCAAACAATGGTTGGGTGTGTCTGCGTTGAGCTTCGCGGCGTTGGCGCTGCTGCCGCTGAACGGGGCACTGGCCGCGTCTGCCAGCACCCCGCAAAGTGCGCTATTCAGCTTTTCGATGGTCGCCAAACCCTTGCCCCAGGCGTTGAGCGACTTCAGTCACGTCACCGGTATCAGCGTGGTCTATACCGATGAGGCGCCGTATGGCCTCAATGCCCCGGCGCTCAATGGCCAGTTGAGTGCCGAACAGGCCCTGCAGCGGTTGCTCGGCGGTTCCGGCTTGACCACGCGGCGCATCGATGGCCACACCATGGTCCTGGAACCGCTACCGACCGAGGGCGCGTTGAATCTGGGCGCTACCACCATCACCTCGGTGATGGAACCTTCCACAAGCTACCAGCCTCCGCCTACCAGCTCGGTGATGCGTTCCTCGACGCCGCTTCAGGAAATTCCCCAGACGGTCAACGTCGTCCCGGCCCAGGTCATTCGCGACCAGGCTCCGCGTAACCTGGATGACGCGCTGGCGAACGTCAGCGGTATCACCCAGGGCAACACGCTGGGCAGCACCCAGGATTCGGTGATGACCCGCGGTTTCGGCGACAACCGCAACGGCTCGATCATGCGTGACGGCATGCCGGTGGTGCAGGGGCGGGGCTTGAACGCGACGGTGGACCGGGTCGAAGTGCTCAAGGGCCCGGCCTCGCTGCTCTATGGTATCCAGGATCCCGGCGGCGTGGTCAACATGGTCAGCAAGCAGCCGGAGCTTGATCCCTACAATGCCCTGACCCTGCGTGGCTCGACTTATGGCGAGGGCAAGAACGGCAGCGGCGGCACCTTTGACAGCACGGGTGCCCTGGGTGAGTCCGGGTTGGCCTACCGTCTGGTGCTGGACCACGAAGACGAGGATTACTGGCGCAACTACGGTGTGCATCGCGAGACGCTGGTGGCGCCGTCGCTGGCCTGGTTTGGTGAAAGCACCCAGCTGACGTTCGCCTATGAACACCGGGAGTTCCTGACCCCGTTCGACCGTGGCACGGTGATCGATCCGCGGGATAATCATCCGCTGGACATCCCCCGTGATCGCCGGCTCGACGAACCGTTCAACAACATGGAAGGGCGCTCCGACCTGTATCACTTCCAGGCCGATCACGACCTCAACGACAACTGGAAAGCCCATTTCGGCTACAGCTGGAATCGTGAGACCTATGACGCCAGCCAGGTGCGTGTGACCGCCGTCGACACCAGCAATGGCACGCTCACACGCAGCATGGACGGCACGCAGAATGCTATCAGTACGGACCGTTTCACGACTGCGAGCCTCGAAGGCAAGATCGATGTCGCCGGCATGCAACATGACCTGGTGCTCGGGGTCGATGACGAGTACCGCAAGATCTACCGCGCCGACCTGATCCGTCAGAAAAGCCTGACAACCTTCAGCTACCTCGACCCGGTATACGGCCGCGAAGTCCCGGGCACCACGGTCAGCCCGGCCGACAGTGCGCAGACCGATATCCTGCGTAGCGATTCGGTGTTCTTGCAGGACTCGATCCACCTCACCGACCAATGGATCCTGGTCGCTGGCGGACGTTTCCAGGAGTACGACCAGTACGCCGGCAAAGGCGTGCCGTTCAAGGCCAACACCGACAGCAACGGGCAAAAATGGGTGCCGCGCGCCGGCCTGGTCTACCGCTATACCAATGAACTGTCGTTCTATGGCAGCTACACCGAATCGTTCAAACCCAACTCGACCATCGCGCCGTTGAGCGGCAGCAGCGCCGTGCTCGACGGCAGCATTGCGCCGGAAGAAGCCAAGTCGTGGGAAGTGGGGGCCAGGCTGGAAATGCCGGGCCGCGTAACGGGCAACCTTGCGCTGTTCGACATCAAGAAACGCAACGTCCTGGTGGCTAACGCCGAAGGCCCGGTGACACTCTACAGTGCGGCCGGTGAAGTGCGTTCCCGTGGCCTGGAAGTGGACTTGAGCGGCCAGCTCAGCGACCGCTGGAGCATGATCGGCAGTTATGCCTACACCGATGCCGAAGTGACGCAGGACCCGGTCTACAAAGGTAAACAGCTGCAGAACGTCGCGAAGAATAGTGGCTCACTGTCGGCGGTCTATGACTTCGGCACGATCGTCGGTGGCGATCAGCTGCGGATTGGCGCTGGAGCACGCTATGTCGGGGAACGAGCGGGCAATGCCGTGAATGATTTTGACCTGCCGAGCTACACCGTCGCCGACGCGTTCGCCACCTATGACACCCAACTCGATGGGCAGCGGGTCAAGTTTCAACTCAACGTGAAAAACCTGTTTGACCGTACGTATTACACCTCGGCGGCGAGCCGGTTCTTTGTGTCGATGGGGGATTCGCGGCAGGTGACGTTGTCGAGCACCCTGGAGTTCTGATTAGAAATCGCGTCATCGTTCATCGCTGGCAGGCAATGAATATCCCGGCATTAACGCAAAAACGCCTGCCGATATTCTCCCGGCGTTCCACCTAGCGCCTGCCTGAATCGATTGGTGAAGTGACTGGCACTGGCAAACCCGCACGCCAATGCAATCTCTCCCAACGGCTGCGAGGTGCTGCGCAGCAACTCCCGCGCCCGGCTCAAGCGCCGCGCCAGTACATACTGATGGGGCGGCAAACCGAAGCTCTCACGAAACATCCGCGCAAAGTGGTACTCGGATAATGCGCACAGAGCAGCCAACTGCCCCAGGCTGATGGCTTCAGCCAATTGACTGTCGATGAACTCCACTAGATGCCGTCGCTGATGCGCGGCCAGGCCACCCTTGAGTCGCAAGCCGGGACGTACGCTGACCTGGCTGAGCAGGGCGTGGGCGAGCATTTCATGGGCCAGGCTGCTGGTGAGCAGACGTTCTCCCGGTTCGTCCCAGTTGAGGCGGATCAAGTGCCGAAAGCGCAACGCCTGTTGTGGGTCATCCAGAAAAGTTTGCTCACGCAACTGCAGTTGCCGTGGCTCGCGATCGAGCAGGGTGACGCAGCCGAGGGCAAATTGTTCCGGGCTGAAATACAGGTGGGCCAGGCGAATGTCGCCATTGATCACCCAGCCTGACTGATGGTCGGCCGGCAGGATGCACAGCTTGTCCGGACCGCCCTTGGTGCCGGGCTGGTCGCGCCGGAAGGTCCCGGTGCCGCCAGCGATGTAGCAGGACAGCGTGTGGTGGCTCGGCGCTTCGTAGTCCTGGGCATCGTGGTGGTTGTTCCACAAGGCTGCTGCCAATCCGTCACCGAGCTCGGCGCTGTGCTCCAGGCGAGCATTGGGCGAGCGGTTGAGGGCTTGAAAGACTTGCAGGGATTCCAGTGCGGGCATGATCGTTTCTCTCCAACGCCTTGCATCCTACTCCGTAGGCCTTCGCCTGCCAGCCCGTCGACTGACAAAAGCGCAAGATTATGCAAGTGCGGCGCAACGCGGCGCAGGACACTGGTCGCCTATCAAGGAGCCTTTGCCATGAACCTTTCGTTGTACCTGCTGACCGTGCTGATCTGGGGCACCACCTGGATCGCCCTGAAATGGCAACTGGGCGTGGTGGCGATTCCCGTGTCCATTGTCTATCGCTTTGGCTTGGCGGCGCTGGTGCTGTTCGTGATCCTGCTGCTTAGCCGCCGCCTGCAATTGATGAACCGCCGCGGGCACTTGATTTGCCTGGCGCAAGGGTTATGCCTGTTCTGCGTCAACTTCATGTGTTTCCTCACCGCCAGTCAGTGGATCCCCAGCGGACTGGTCGCCGTGGTGTTTTCCACGGCCACGCTGTGGAATGCGCTGAATGCACGGGTGTTCTTCGCTCAGAAAATCGCCCGCAATGTGCTGATGGGCGGCGCGCTGGGCTTGCTCGGTCTGGGCCTGCTGTTCTGGCCCGAGCTGGCGGGTCACACCGCCAGCCCGCAAACCTTGCTTGGCCTTGGCCTGGCCTTGTGCGGCACGCTGTGTTTCTCGGCCGGGAACATGCTGTCGAGCCTGCAACAAAAGGCCGGGCTCAAACCGCTGACGACCAATGCCTGGGGCATGGCCTATGGCGCGGCGATGTTGTCGGTATGGTGCCTGGTCAAGGGGATCCCGTTCGACATGGAATGGAACGCTCGCTACATCGGCTCGCTGTTGTACCTGGTGATTCCCGGTTCGGTCATCGGTTTCACTGCCTACCTGACCCTGGTCGGGCGCATGGGCCCCGAGCGCGCAGCCTATTGCACCGTTCTGTTTCCGGTGGTGGCGCTGAATGT
>LNAP01009265.1_pt1 | contig 20548 bp, 21 predicted proteins | sample 602601 | NCBI WGS metagenome assembly LNAP01 (sample SAMN02440304, study PRJNA202911) | soil metagenome | biome: Subtropical and temperate rainforests or woodlands; isolation source: soil samples (1 kg each in a 20% v/v slurry with milli Q water) were... ...
GGCTTCTTGGTGGCCGACATGGTTTACCTCCTGGCTGACGTGGGTGCGGCTCATACTAGACCTCTGCTGCTACCGCCGCTAGGGCATGTTGACAGTATCGAAAGCGCTGCGTTGCAACGGATCGAAAATCTTCCGGGCTTGCGTAAAACAAGTTCACTGTCGCACGCATTCACACTGGCATAATCTGCCGCATCTCAGGTCGGAGAGTGCCGATGTCGCGCTACCTTTTTTTATCGCTGTGCGTGTTTTTTTCCGTGGCTCAGGCCGCCGAAAAAACCACCGGAAATGAAGCTCACGATCTCGCGTACAGCCTGGGCGCAAGCCTCGGTGAGCGTCTGCGCCAGGAGGTTCCCGATCTGCAACTTCAGGCACTGGTCGAAGGATTGCAGCAAGCCTATCGAGGCAAACCGCTGGCCCTGAAAGACGAGCAGATCGAACAGATTCTGGCCGAGCATGAAGCGCAGGTTGCCTTGCAACAGAGCGAGCCGCAGAGCGAAGTCGCCCTCGAAAAAGAAAAACGTTTTCTCGCGGAAGAAAAAGCCAAACCCGGTGTTCGTGAACTGGCCGATGGAGTATTGCTGACGGAGTTGGTGCCAGGCACCGGCGCGAAAGCCGGCCCGAATGGCAAGGTCCAGGTCCTGTACATCGGTCGACTTCCCGACGGCACCGTGTTCGATCAGAACAGTCAGCCGCAGTGGTTCAGTCTCGACAGTGTGATCAGCGGATGGCGCAGCGCCCTGCAAAACATGCCGGTCGGTGCGAAGTGGCGATTGGTGATTCCATCGGCACAGGCTTATGGCGCCGACGGTGCCGGCGACTTGATCGATCCATTCACGCCGCTGGTATTCGAAGTCGAATTGCGCGGGGCCACCGGCTGAACAGCGCAAACAAAAAACGGCGCGCATAAGCGCACCGTTTTTTTGAGGGTGTTACCGGAAGGGGTTCAGGCTTGAACCGAATCCTCTTCCTTGTGAGCCGTGTGCAGCACCTCGATCAGGCAGTCTTCCAGTTCGAAGCGTTCGTGCAACAGGCCACCCAGCTCCTTGAATTTCTCTGCCACGCACTTGCCTGCATCGCACAGGTCGTTGAACGCAAGCAGCTTCTCGGTGATGACGTCGATACGCGGGTAGATCGTCTCGGCCAACTCGAGGCCGCGAGTGTCGCCAAACGCCTTGGCTTCGCCCGTCAGCTGTTCGTAGATCTCGAAGTGCCCGGCAGACACGTAATCGACCAGCACGCCGCAGAATTCCTGCAATGGCTTGCGGTTCTCGCCCAGAGCTTCAGGCTTGGCGCCGAGAGCATCATAGGCCCGAACCAGTTCGTGACGCTCCTGCAACCAGCGATCGATCAGCAGATGCACTCCACCCCAGCGTTCCTGAGCATTCTGAATGGTGATCTCTCTTCCCTTGTGGGTCATGCTGCCCTACACCTGTCGCACACTTGAAGATCAAGAATCGGCCAGGCAGAGCGTCATTCGAGCAACATAATTCCAATGACACGTGCGGGCCAGATTATGCCCGCGCGACTGTGGCTTCAAGGTACGCAGGAGATAAAGTTCATACAAGTGTTTAATCGCCCGCCAGCGCGGGGTGCGACGACTCGCCGCTGAGCGGTCGCCGGCAGGCGATCCAGACAACGCGTAGCAGCTGCTGAATACTGAGAATTGTCATCGCGACAAAGAACAACAGGCTCCACTCCGGCAAGCTCAGGTCGAACAGCGTCCATGAAATCCGTGCACAGTCGGCCGTGCCGTTGAACATTTGCTGCACAACATAAACCCAGGGATTGCTTGCGAACAGATCGGCCAGATCCGGCGAACACGTTGACAGCTGTTGCAGCGGGTCGCCTTGCAGCAACACCTGGCGCCACGCCGTCACTGTTCCCGCCAGGCTGCACAGCAAACCCAGCAGCCAATACAGGGAAGAACCCAAACGGCCGGGCCCATGCACCGAAGCCATCAGGCAGACACCCGTGAGTAACGCCAGACACATCCGCTGCAACAGGCACATGCCGCACGGCTGGAGGCCGACCGCATATTCCAGGTAATAGGAAACGCCCAAGGCCAGGGCGTCGGCAACGAAAACCATGAAAAACAAGGAGCGTGAGCAGGCCAACGACATGGCTTTTCCGTACCAGTAGAGACAAGTGGTTACGGTAGAGGAAAGCGCGCCAGCCTTACAAGACGGGTCAGCAGGGACACTTCAACAGAAGTGTAGGGAATTCCCGACAGAGTTGAGAGGATCAGATGTAGTCCTCTGTAGGACTTTGTTACCAACCGACCAGGACTGTAAGAATTAACGTCTTTTTGGCGAGGGAGCTTGCTCCCGTTCGATTGCGCAGCCATGGTAAATCAAAGGGTTGCTTCGCAATCAGGCGGGAACAAGCTGCCTCGCCACAGGCTTCAACAGCGGTTAGCTTTTAGACGGCTGCAGGCACCGGCAACGGCGCTGCCAACAAACGCTCATCCAGCAAGCCAAGGCCTTCCTGGAACAACTGATTGCTGCGCTCGGTGTCACCCAGTTGTGCCAGCAATCGCGCCAGCTCCGCACAGGCTTCCGGGTTGCGCTGCACGCGCAGGCTGCTTTCCAGATAGTCCCGGGCCTTGCCCCACAGACTGTTTTGCAAACACAGGCGACCCAGGGTCAGCAACAGACTCGGGTCGGCCGGATGGTTCTTCAGCCAGCCCTCGGCGGTTTGCAGCTGACGGGCTGGATCACTACCGCGAACCAGTCCGTAAAGGCGGGCCAGATGGCTGTCGTAGTTGCGCTTGAGCGCCGTTCGCAAGACCTCTTCGGCCTCGATCTGGGCGCCGATTTGCCGAAGCTGCTCGGCATACGCCAACACCAGTTGCGGTTCCTGGCGCTGTGCCGAAGTGAGTTGCTGCCAGGCGCGGTTGAGCGATTGCAATCCGACGGTTCCGTCTTCTTCGCGGTGCGCCGCCAGGGACAGGTTTTCCCCCCAGGCCCGGCGTTCCAGTTCGGCCAGCTCGGCCGGCGGCAGGACCTTGTCCTTGCGCAGCTCCGGCAGCAGGCGAATAACGGCCGACCAATCACCGCGCTGTTGATGCAAACGCTGCAACTGGCGCAAGGTCTGGACGTTATGAGGGTGACGCTCATGCATCGCCTGCAAGGTCACCAGGGCGCCATCGGTGTCGCCGCGATCGGTCTGCAGTTGAGCGTGACTCAAGGCGATCGCCAACTCGGCCTGGGGCTGGCGCTCCAGCGCACGCTCCAGCAAGTTGTCGCTTTCCTCGTAGTGGCCTTGCTCGTTGGCAGCGCGAGCAGCGCCGAGGTAGTAAAGCAGTGGCTGGCGCTCGGCTTCGGCGGCGCGATGCAAATGACGCTGCGCGCTGGCCCAGCGACCTTCGGCCAAGTCCAGCTGACCGTGTTCGATCGCCACTTGCACCCGACGGCTGCGGTTGCGCCGCGACCAGGGATTGACCACGCCACTGGACGTCATGACCAGTTCGATCAACGCCTTGATGCCCCAGAATACCAGCCACAACACCGCCACCAGGGCCAGGGTTGCCCACAGGCTCGATTCGAAACGGAAGCTCTTGTAAGCGATCAGCACGTAGCCGGAATGCTCGGCAATCGCCAACCCCAAAGCGGCGGCAGCGGCGATGACCAGAAACACGATCACATAGAGGCGCTTCATGGCGTGGCCTCCGGCAGAGTGTTTGCGGCAGGCTTGGCCATGGGTTTGATCGAATCCTCGGCGTTGACATTACGTCGCTCGAGATAGCCCTGAACCGCGCTCAGCGTGGCGGTCAGATCCGGCGTGACCACGGTAACCGGCTGCTTGCTCAGTTCGCCAACCTGCTCGAGCATCACTTTGCTCTGCGGGTTGTCCGGATTGAAGTTGCCTTTGAGCACGTCCCGCGCTTCGGCCAACGCCTGGGTGTAAACCGCAGCCTGACCGTTGAGTGCCGCCCACTGCGCCTGCTCCAGCGCCAGGCTCAGGGCCAGACGCACCTGGCTCAGGCTTTGCCCTGCCAGCAATGGACGTACATTTTTGTCAGCGTTGAAATCGATGCGGATGTAACGCGAGATCTGATCCCACCACTGCGCCCAGCGACTGGCGCCGTCGCCATCGGCGGTCAGGCCCAGCAGGGATTCGCCGCGGTCCTTGTACTCGGGTGCGAGCTCGGTGAGGTTGATGACTTGATCGCGCAGCGCCCCCAGGCGCAGGAAAAGGCCAGTGCGATCCGGCTGTTCGGTGCTGCGCAAGGCGACCAGGGTTTTCGCCACTTGCTCGCGAGCGGCAAAGGAACCCGGGTCGTTCTGTTCACGAAGAATTTCGTCGGCGCCCTGCACCAGGGCCTGAGCGCTGCTGATGTCCTGCAACGCCGAAAGTCGCAGGCTGGCCAGGCGCAGCAAGTGTTCGGCCTCGGCTAGACGCCAGTCCTTGCGGCTCGCGCCGAGGACGGTTTCCAGACGTTGATTCAAACGTTGCTGATCGCCTTGCAGTTGAATCACCAGACGGCTTCGAGCGTCCAGTTCTTCGGCGGCTGGCATTTGCTCAAGGCGCGCACTCAGGCGCTGCTCATTCAGCTTCAGGCTTTGCGCCTGATCGTTCAACGCCTGCACCTGGCTCAACTGCTGCTGCGTATTGGCTTGCAGGTGACGCACCTGCCAGACACCCCAACCGCCCACCGCCACACCGGCGGCGCCCAACAGCAACGCGACTATTGCCAGCCCATTGCCTCGGCGCTGCTCGGCAGCAGGTGGCGCAGTTTCAACCGGAGTTTCAACCGGCGCATCAAGCACTGGCTTCACGTCATCTTTAGGCAAGGCTGTTTCGTTCACGTATCCATCCTTTGCATTAGAGAACGGGTTCGGGATGCTCCCGTAACGCCGTCAGCAAAGCCGCGGCACTGGCGCCACGACAATCCACAACTGTTTGGGCTCCGGCGGCACGTGCCAGCTCGGCAACCCTGGGGCTTGGAACAAACAACGGCAACCGCGCCAATTGCGGCCAGGCAGCGCCGGCCAATCGATGCAGGTGCTCAAAACCCTGTCCACTGCTGACCACCAGTCCGTTCAAGCGTTCCGCCTTGATCCGCTCTGGCAGTACTGCTGGCGGGTATTGCGGCAGATCGCGGCGGTACAGCTCCAGATACTCGACACTAGCACCAAGCTCGCGCAAACGCTCAGCAAGCAACTCGCGCCCGCCCTCTCCGCGCATGATCAATACCCGTGGATCGGGCGGTGCGACAGCCTCGCGCAACGACGCAAGTTCCAGCAAGGCTTCGCTGTCATCACCCTCGGCCGGAAAACTCACGTCCAATCCGTGATCATCGAGAATCCGTGCAGTCGCGGCGCCCACGCTGAACCACTTCTGGCGTGGTGGTTGCGGCCAGTATTGACTGACCAGCTCCACCGCGATTCTGGCGGCCGGCTTACTGACCACGATTACCGCGCAGTACCGATCCAGATGCTGAATCACCTCGCGCATTGTGTCAGAGGCAGGAATCGGTTCAATTTCCAAAAGCGGCAAACTGCTGCTGGAAATCCCCGCTTCGGCCAAAATCTCGCTCAGCGCCGCCGACTCATCCGCGGGACGCGTCAGCAGCAGGCGCCAGCCCGTCACTCGTGACCTGCCTCGCCGTAGACCGCTTTCAGAATGTCATTGGCGCCCTGGTTCAGCAGGTCTTCGGCCACTTGCACACCCAAGGCCTCGGCATCGCTGCGCGGAGCACGGGCCTCGGCGCTGAGCAGCAGGCCGCCGCTAGGATCGCCCACCAGACCGCGCAACCAGATCTGCTCGCCTTCCAGCACGGCGTAACAGGCGATCGGCACCTGACAGCCGCCATTCAAATGTTTGTTGAGCGCACGTTCGGCCGTCACGCGGGTGGCGGTGTCCTGATGGTGCAGCGGTGCCAGCAAAGCGTGGATTTCGCTGTCGACGGAGCGGCATTCGATGCCGACAGCACCCTGGCCACCGGCCGGCAGACTGTCATCGACGCTGATGGCAGAGGTGATTCGATCTTCGAAGCCCAGACGAATCAGGCCGGCAGCCGCGAGAATGATGGCGTCGTATTCACCGGCATCAAGCTTGGCCAGACGCGTGTTGACGTTACCGCGCAGGAAACGGATTTCCAGGTCCGGGCGACGGGTCAACAACTGGGCCTGACGGCGCAGGCTGGAGGTGCCGACAATGCTGCCTTGCGGCAGTTCGTCCAGGCTGGCGTAGGTATTGGAGACGAATGCATCACGCGGGTCTTCTCGCTCGCAGATGCAAAACAGGCCGAGGCCTTCGGGGAAGTCCATCGGCACGTCTTTCATCGAATGCACGGCGATGTCGGCTTCGTTCTCCAGAAGAGCCGTTTCCAGTTCCTTGACGAACAGACCCTTGCCGCCGATTTTCGACAGCGGTGAGTCCAGCAGTTTGTCGCCACGACTGACCATGGGCACCAGCGTCACGAGCAGACCCGGATGGGCCGCTTCAAGACGGGCTTTGACGTATTCGGCCTGCCACAGGGCGAGAGCACTTTTGCGGGTGGCGATGCGGATTTCGCGAGAGGACATGGATCAATCCGTACTGAATAGATACGGCGGATAATAACAGCTCAGCCAAATCCACTTTGACTTGTATGCCTCCCTGGCCCCGGATGTCCGGCAATCGGGTGATAAATTCGCCTGAGGATGGCGAATTAAAGCTGTTGCATCATTTTGCGCACGCCGGCCACATGACGCCGGCTGACGATCAGGGCGTCGCCGTTCAGGCCTTTGAGGAACAGCTGAAAGTGTCCCAGAGGCGTGCGTTGCAGGCGCTCGATGCGTTCGCGGGCGACCAGGGCGTTGCGGTGGATGCGCACGAATCGGTCACCGAATTCATCTTCAAGGGCCTTGAGCGGTTCATCCAGCAGCACTTCGCCGCCTTCATGGCGCAAGGTCACGTATTTATGGTCGGCAATAAAGTAGACCACCTGACCCAACGGGATCAGCTCAATACCCTTGCGGGTACGCGCGCTGATATGGCTGCGAGGGCCGCTACCGGTTTCGGCGGCGGGACGGGTCAAAGCCGCAAGCTGGACACGATTGGGCCGCTCGGCTTTTTTCAATGCTTCATGCAATTGTTCTGTACGCACAGGTTTCACCAGATAGCCTACGGCGCTGGCCTGTAAGGCTTCCACGGCAAATTCATCGGGCCCTGTGCAAAACACCACGGCTGGCGGGGTTTCACGTTCGCATAACCGTGCAGCCACTTGCAGGCCGTCGAGGCCTGGCATGCGGATATCGAGCAACACGATATCCGGCTTGTGGCTGTCGATCAGTGCCAACGCTTCTTCGCCGTTCGTGGCGCTGGGCTCCAGGACACTGTATCCCTCGAGTTCGCCGACCATTCGGCTCAGGCGCTCGCGGGCAAGGGGTTCGTCATCAACGATCAGGACATTCATATTGCGCTGGATTCCTGCGTGAGTCTCGCACAAGGATAGCGACGTCCGTCACCGCGATCCACGCTAAGACTAGCGCGAGGGCCAAAAAGTGCCGCCCGTCCGACCGCTAAATTTTTATTTGCCGGGCAATCGGCGGTTGGCGAGGCATCGCCGTAGGGTTTGCTGATACACAATACGAACACCCCCTCTGCTTATAGTCCGCTGCAGCGCCGAGAAGTGCGCTGATCCTACTGTCCAACTGTAGACGGTTGCCGGGACGTTATTACTCAATTGAAAAATATCGTTGCGCAATTCCGGTCAGGCTGGCTTCGAGCATAGGCCGGGACATGAGAAAAAAACGTATCGACCAGTGTCAGCGACAGGATTGGCAACCCTGTTATTATCCGCGACAGCTTTCAACGCCATCTTTCTTCAGCCGATACGAGCGAATTCATGAGCACTGACAAGACCAATCAGTCCTGGGGCGGCCGCTTCAGTGAACCCGTCGACGCCTTCGTCGCCCGCTTCACCGCCTCCGTCGCGCCTGTATCGCCACGACATCATGGGCTCGATCGCCCACGCCACCATGCTGGCCAAGGTCGGCGTGCTGACCGATGCCGAGCGCGACAGCATCACCGATGGCCTGAAGACCATCCAGGGTGAAATCGAGGCCGGCCAGTTCGACTGGCGCATCGACCTCGAAGACGTGCACATGAACATCGAGGCGCGCCTGACCGACCGCATCGGCGTGACCGGTAAAAAGCTGCACACCGGCCGCAGCCGTAACGACCAGGTCGCCACCGACATCCGCCTGTGGCTGCGTGACGAGATCGACCTGATCCTGGCGGAAATCACCCGCCTGCAAAAAGGCTTGCTGGAACAGGCCGAGCGCGAAGCCGGCAGCATCATGCCGGGCTTCACCCACCTGCAGACCGCACAGCCGGTGACATTCGGTCACCACATGCTGGCCTGGTTCGAAATGCTCAGCCGCGACTACGAGCGCCTGGTCGACTGCCGCAAGCGCACCAACCGCATGCCTTTGGGCAGCGCCGCACTGGCGGGCACCACTTACCCGATCGACCGCGAGTACACCGCGCAACTGCTGGGCTTCGATGCCGTGGGCGGCAACTCGCTGGACAACGTGTCCGATCGTGACTTCGCCATCGAGTTCTGCTCGGCCGCGAGCATCGCGATGATGCACTTGTCGCGTTTCTCCGAAGAGCTGGTGCTGTGGACCAGCGCGCAGTTCCAGTTCATCGATTTGCCAGACCGCTTCTGCACCGGCAGCTCGATCATGCCGCAAAAGAAAAACCCGGACGTGCCGGAACTGGTGCGTGGCAAGACCGGCCGCGTCTTCGGCGCGCTGATGGGCCTGCTGACCCTGATGAAAGGCCAGCCACTGGCCTACAACAAGGACAACCAGGAAGACAAGGAGCCGCTGTTCGACGCCGCCGACACCTTGCGCGACTCGCTGCGGGCTTTTGCCGACATGATCCCGGCGATCAAACCCAAGCACGCGATGATGCGCGAAGCGGCCCTGCGCGGTTTCTCCACCGCCACCGACCTGGCCGACTACCTGGTGCGTCGTGGCCTGCCGTTCCGTGATTGCCACGAGATCGTTGGCCATGCCGTGAAGTACGGCGTGGAAAGCGGCAAGGACCTGGCGGAAATGAGCCTGGAAGAACTGCGCAAGTTCAGCGACCAGATCGATCAGGACGTGTTCGCCGTGCTGACGCTGGAAGGTTCGGTGAACGCCCGTGACCATATCGGCGGGACTGCGCCAGCGCAGGTCAAGAAGGCTGTGGCTCGCGGTCAGGCGTTGCTCGCCAGCCGTTAAGCCGCCAAAAGCTTCGCGAGCAAGCCCGCTCCCACACTGGGTCTCTGGTGTTCACAAATCATGTGTTCACCATCAATCCAGTGTGGGAGCGGGCTTGCTCGCGAAAGCGACCTGAAGGACGCTACAAATCTACTTCTTGGACGCGACCATCGCCATGAACGCTGGCATCGCCGCGTCCTTGTCCGCGGCAATCCGCTGCACGTTCGGGTTCTGCTCCAAACGCTCCAGCAGTGCCCGGGCCGCTGGCATTTCAGCCAACAAATCCAGGTCGAACAGCTTCTTCGCTACCGCACAGGCCAGCGGCACGCTGTACAGAAAGTACAGATCTGCAATGCTCAGGCTTTCGCCCGCGACATAGGGGGCAAACTTGCCGTGCCGTCCCAGCGAGGCAAAACCCAGCAGCAACTCGGCCTTGGTCTTGTCCTTGATCGCGTCCGGCACCTTCATGCCGAAGAATGCTTCGCCATAACAGGCGCGCCCCGGCAACTCGATGTACAGCTCGATTTCCTTGGCCAGTGCCAGGACCTGCGCCCGCTCGAAGGGATCGCCCGGCAGCAGCGGCGTACCTTTCTGGCTCTGCTCGATGTATTCGAGAATCACCGCGGTTTCATTGACGAAACCTTGCTCGACACCCAGCACCGGGACCTTGCCGCGCGGACTGATTGCCAATGCCTCGGGGCTCGTGCCCGCATAAAACGGTACTTCTTCGAACGGCAGACCTTTCTCCAGCAACGCCAGTTTCACCATGTTGTAGTAGTTACTGACGGAAAATCCATAAAGCTTGAGCATTACAAAGCCTCCAGGCCGTGCGGGGTGGGCAGTGCCTGCTTTATAGAACGCCAGGGCGTTTCTTGCCAGCAGCATCATGGCGCTGAATGCAGGTAAACTGACCGCCTTTCCTTGAGGAGCCTGCCATGAGCGAGCCAACCCCCGACAACAACCAGGACGATATCGACGAAGAAGAATTCGCCGAAAACACCCTGGTCGAAGCCATCGAAAACCAGATCGAAAGCGACAATCCGCCTGCCGCCAAGGCCACCTTCAACAAGTTGACCCTGGTGGGTTACGAACGTGAAGAAATCCTCAACCTGATGGCCCACGTTCTGGCGGTGGAAATCGACGCGATCCTCGAAGAAGACCGCGCATTCAACACCGAATGGTACGAAGCGGCGCTGCGTGCCCTGCCAGAATTGCCGCCGGAAAAGAAGTAACCCTTCATTGCCGGATGGGGCTTTTGTGGCCAGGGAGCTTGCTCCCGCTGGATCGCGCAGCGGCCCCAAAAGCTTTACGGCTGCTACACAGCCGAGCGGGAGCAAGCTCCCTCGCCACAGTTAAGCCCCCCTCAGCAAGCTTCCCCTCAGCAACACCCCACACAATTTGTCACCCATCATTCCTGCCTTCCTCCAGCCCCTGACTACACTGGTACGCACCCCGCTGCCGCACCACCCGCCGGGGAATGCCTCCCAAGGTGAAAAACCCTGTCGCGAGCACTGGACATGCCGCACGAGTGGGATCACCTTAGGGGCGCTGTCGTCCAATTCCTAGAAAGTCTGGAGTCCTTATGTCGCTTACCCCTGAGCTGGTTGCCGAACTGGAAATCCTCGCACTCTTCAACCTGGACAGTTCCCAGGAAGGTTTGAAAATTCATCAGACCGCTGCCCCGAAAGCCATTGCTGCCGCTCAACGCCTCTTCGCAAAAGAACTGATCGACCAGCCTGATGGCGGTTATCTGACCAGCCTGGGTCGAGACGCCGCGCAAAACATACAAACCGTCCTGACCATTCTGAGCGTCCCGGAAACCGCCTGAGCACCACCGCATCGCCCACGGAAACCCCTGCTACGGGATTTCCGCGGGCACACTTCGTTGCATGCCGTCGCCCAGCGATAAAAATCTGACGTCAAAAAACAAAATCCGCTTAAACGTCCCGCGACCGAGGCGCTAAACTGCCCTTCATTCTGAGACCTCCCACGTCCGAGCCCTGCGAGCCGGTTTGAGCTGACATGACCCGCACCCATGAAATCCGCCCTGATCTGGACGAGGGGATCGACCGCAAGGTTCTCAGCCAGCTGCGCGCACGCTTTTTAAAACTCAACGAGGGCCGCATGGCCCGCGCCATGGAAGGGCTGTCGACCCGCCAGCAAGGGGTATTGACCCTGCTGCCGCTGTTTTTCCACGTCAATCATCCGTTGTTGCCGGGTTACGTTTCGGGCAGCACGCCCGCCGGGCTATCGAACTTCGAGCCCGACGCCAATGCCCTCGCCGAAGCCCAACGCCTGACCCGATCGTTTTCCTACAAGCCGCGCCACGGCAGCAATCCGCCGCGACCGATTCACGGCCTGTTTCTGATGGGCAGCCTCGGCACCCTCGCCCAGGCCGATCAGAGCGACATGGACGTCTGGGTCTGTCACGCACCGGACTTGAGCGAAAGCGAACTCAACGAGCTGCGTAAAAAATGCCAGTTGCTGGAAACCTGGGCCGCGAGCCAGGGCGCCGAAGCGCATTTCTTCCTGATCGACCCGGCGCGCTTCGTGCTCGGCGAGCGGGACAATCAACTGAGTTCGGAAGACTGCGGCACCACCCAGCACTACCTGCTGCTGGACGAGTTCTATCGCACCGCCATCTGGCTGGCCGGACGCACGCCGATCTGGTGGCTGGTGCCGGTTTACGAAGAGGCCGCCTACGACCGCTACACCCACGCGTTGCTCTCCAAGCGGTTTATCCGCGCGGACGAAACCCTTGATCTGGGACATCTGGCGTACATCCCCCCCGGCGAATTCATCGGTGCAGGACTCTGGCAGTTGTTCAAGGGTATCGAGTCCCCCTACAAGTCGGTGCTCAAGCTGTTGCTGACCGAGGTCTACGCCAGCGAACACCCCAGGGTTCAGTGCCTGAGCCTGCGATTCAAGCAAGCTGTGTTCGCCAATCGGCTCGACCTCGACGAGCTGGATCCGTACGTCGTGGTCTACCGGCGCATCGAGGAATACCTCACTGCCCGTGGTGAACCGGAGCGTCTGGAGCTGGTGCGCCGTGCGCTGTACCTGAAGGTCAACCGCAAACTCACCGGCAGCAGTCGCACCCAGAGCTGGCAGCGTTCGTTGCTTGAACGCCTGGCCCACGAGTGGCACTGGGATCATCGTCAACTGGCCCTGCTCGACAGCCGCAGTCAGTGGAAAGTCCGCCAGGTCAGCACTGAGCGCCGGGCGTTGGTCAACGAACTGAATTACAGCTACCGCTTCCTGACCGAGTTCGCCCGCAGCGAACAAACCGTCAGCCTGATCAACAAGCGCGACCTCAACGTGCTGGGCCGGCGCCTGTACGCGGCGTTCGAGCGCAAGGCGGACAAGGTCGAATTTATCAACCCCGGCATCGCCCCGGACCTGGCCGAAGACACACTGACCCTGGTGCACGCGCCCAACAAGAAAGAATCGGGGCAAACCCAGTGGGGCTTGTACAACGGCAGCCTGACCGCCCACGAGTGGGAGCACTTCGCGCCGATCAAGCGCAGCCGTCAATTGCTGGAACTGCTGACCTGGTGCCATCGCAACGGCGTCATCGACAGCAGCACCCGACTGGCGTTGCATCCCGGCGAGAGCGACCTGAGCGAGTTCGAACTGTTCAACCTGCTCGGCAGCCTGCAACAGAGCATCGCCCTGCCGCTGCCCACCGTCGCCGAAGAACCCTTGTTGCGCGCCAGCGTGCCGACCGAGGTGCTGATTCTGGTGAACGTCGGTGTTGACCCGCTCAAGCATCACCGCGACCTGAACATTCTGATGACCACCGAGCGCACCGACTCTCTGAGTTACGCCGGGGTTCGGGAAAACCTGGTACTGACCCTCGATCAGGTCACGCTCAACAGCTGGAATGAAGTGCTGGTCAATCGCTTTGACGGCCCTCACGCCCTGCTCGACTGCCTGCGCGATTACCTCAATAACCTGCCAAGCGGACCGCGACAGCCAAAATTGCGCGTGCGTTGCTTCTGCCATAACCGCGCGCAATTTATCGCGCAGCGGGTCGAAGAAGTGATCGACACCGCGCAGAACCTGCTGCTGAGCAAACTCAATCATCGCTACCTGATTCAGGTCCAGCAGCATTACCACGTGCTGGAACTGGTGCCAGGGCAGGTCAATCACGTCGCCCTCGCCACCCTGCCGGCACTGTTCGATTACCTGGGCGAAGAACTGGCAAGCTACAGCCCGCTGCACCTGGACCCGATGGCGCTGGAAGATCAGGACCTGGCGCTGATTCTGCCCATGGGCCAGCCAGACTGTATTCAGGTGTTCTACCGGATTCACGACAACCAGGCCGATCTGTACGTGATGGATGAATTCAACGCCTTGTGGCAGCAGCGTTTGCCCTATCACGACGAACAAAGCCTGCTCGTGCCGTTGCAACGCTTCCTGCAATCGATCCAGTACCGGCGCGATGCCTTGCTGCCGATGGACGCTGCCCAGCCATTGAGCCTGGACACGCTGTATTACCAACTATTGCCATCCGGCCCTGGGCGAGCCCGCCGGGTCGAGCCCAAAACCCCGCCGCAAACCCCGGTCAACAAACCGTTCTACGACGTGCAGGCAATCGTCGGCAAAGCCGCACCGGGCGAAGTGCACGTCACGTTGTATTGCAATCAGCGGGAATTTTCAGAGCTGGAGCATGGCGAGCAACTGTTCAGTGTGGTCGCCCGGGAAATTGTCGAACAGCGCCGCGAGACCGAACGCTATCGCTGCTACATCACCGACCTGGACCTCTCGGGCCTGCTCGGTGATGGTCAGAGTTCAAGCAATTTGTATTTGCGCTACAAGGCCGATCTGGAGCGCGCACTGAACGACGCGCTCGAGTTGGTCTGAAGAAAAGCTTATTCCGGGAAGTCGCCGCCATGGGCGGGCTGCGATTCGACTGCCAGCAGGGTCAGTTTCAGAGTCTTGCCGCCAGGTGCCGGCCAGTCGATGTGCTGGCCGACCTTCAGGCCCAGCAGTGCGCTGCCGACAGGCGCCAGAATGGAGATCTTGCCTTCGTCAGCGTTGGCATCCTTTGGATACACCAACGTCAGGTGATAGTCCTTGCCGCTGCTTTCTTCACGGCAATGCACACGGGAATTCATGGTCACGACATCGGCGGGCACTTCATCGTGACCGACCAGCGTATCGGCGCGATCCAGTTCGGTTTGCAGCGCGATAACGCCCGGCAGCGTGTCGTCCAGGCTGTCGATCAGGCGTTCCAGACGCTGAACGTCCAGACGAGTAAGGGTGATGGAAGGTGCGGTCATGATAGAGGCAGACTCCTTTCTTCTGCACAGAAAAAGCAAAACCCCGCCAGAAAAAGGCGGGGTTTTCACGAACCTCGATGGGTTGAGGCGTTTCTGGACACTATCACAGCTCAAAAAATATACAAGTGAGGGGCGACCACAGCCCGGCGCAGACTTTGGGAGAGGAGGCTTACGTGTGGCGAGGGAGCTTGCTCCCGTTCGGCTGCGCAGCAGTCGTAAGCTTTCCGGGGCAGCTTCGCAGCCCAGCGGGAGCAAGCTCCCTCGCCACAAAAGCCCTTATGCCAGGGCTTTGCGCTGAACGGCCTGCGCGCAGATGACTCGCCGACGATCATCATCCGCCGAGCGCCATTCGCGGATGTCTTCGACATGGCGAAAACACCCCAGGCAGACCTTCTGTTCATCCAGCCGACACACGCCGCTGCACGGCGAGGGCACCGCCGGGCTGACATTGCTGTAAAGCGGCTTTGGCGGACGAGCGGGGGCAGGCTCAGTCACGATCTCACAGACCTTCGAAATCGAATTCAGCGCCGGCCTGTTGCTTGACGATGCGCTCAAGCATCTCGCCGAGCTGCTCTTCGCTCTTGTCGCACATCCAGCGCTCGCTCTCTTCGTCGTAGTCGAAGTGGAAGCCACCCGATACCGCCGCCAGCCACAGCTGACGCAGGGGCTCCTGGCGGCTGAAGATCAACTGGCTGCCATTTTCGAACTTGACGGTGAGCACACCGGCCGAGCTCTCCAGATCGATATCCAGGTCGCTCTCATCGAAAATATCCTCCAGCGATTGCTGGGTAGCATCGACCAGATCGTGGAAACGGGCTTCGGTCAAACTCATTGCGGCAACCTCAAAAAGTGTCTGTTCACGCTCAAGCGCCGCAAGATACGGGCGAGCCCCAGTGATTGCAAAGAATAACGACCCAGCACCGATTTAGGTACATCAAACACCGCCCCTGTGGGAGCGGGCCTGTGGTGAGGGGATTTATCCCCGTTCGACTGCGCAGCAGTCGCAAGCACTCCCGATTAGCGAACTGCTGGGGCTGCTGCGCAACCCAACGGGGATAAATCCCCTCACCACAAAGGTTCGCTCCCACAGGGATTGCACCTAACTGGCCAAGCCCCGCCGGACGGGAGCCCGGTCGCATAGGCAAGCTGCCGGGTGGCCGGTATACTCCGGCGCAATTAACGCATTTTCAAGGATTTCGCCATGAAGCGCCTGATCTCTTCCCTTGCTGCGTGCCTGTCTTGTGTCGGCCTGTGGTCAAAAAGGCCCGCTGTACCTGCCCGACGAAAACCAGGACCCGGCCGAGCAGGCGCAGTCCTCGCAAAAGCAGCCGTCGAAGGCACACAAGCACGACGTCTACCAATAAGGGAACCGCCATGGACGCTTTTAACTACCGTGACGGTGAGCTGTTCGCGGAAGGGGTTGCCCTGTCCGCCATCGCCGAACGCTTTGGCACACCGACCTACGTCTACTCCCGCGCCCACATCGAAGCCCAGTACCTGGCGTTCGCCGATGCGCTGGCCGGCATGCCGCACCTGGTCTGCTTCGCGGTCAAGGCCAACTCCAACCTGGGTGTCCTGAATGTCCTGGCGCGTCTGGGCGCCGGTTTTGACATCGTCTCCCGTGGCGAGCTGGAACGCGTTCTGGCCGCCGGCGGCAGCCCCGACAAGATCGTGTTCTCCGGTGTCGGCAAGACCCGTGACGACATGCGCCGCGCCCTGGAAGTCGGCGTGCACTGCTTCAACGTCGAATCCACCGACGAGCTGGAGCGCCTGCAAGTGGTCGCCGCCGAGCTGGGCGTTCGCGCCCCGATCTCGCTGCGCGTGAACCCGGACGTCGATGCTGGCACCCACCCGTACATTTCCACCGGTCTCAAAGAGAACAAGTTCGGCATCGCCATTGCCGACGCCGAAGACGTGTACATCCGCGCCGCGCAACTGCCGAACCTGGAAGTGGTCGGCGTCGATTGCCACATCGGTTCGCAACTGACCACCCTGCCGCCATTCATCGACGCCCTGGACCGCCTGCTGGGCCTGGTCGACCGCCTCGGCGATTGCGGCATTTACCTGCGCCACATCGATCTCGGTGGTGGTTTGGGCGTGCGTTATCGCGATGAAACTGGCTGCCGACTACATCAAAGCCGTGCGCGAGCGTCTCGACGGCCGCGACCTGGCGCTGGTGTTCGAACCGGGCCGCTTCATCGTCGCCAATGCCGGCGTGCTGCTGACCCAGGTCGAGTACCTCAAGCACACCGAACACAAAGATTTCGCCATCGTCGACGCGGCCATGAACGACCTGATCCGTCCGGCGCTGTATCAAGCCTGGATGGACGTCACCGCCGTGCGCCCCCGTCAAACCGCAGCACGTGCCTATGACATCGTCGGGCCGATCTGCGAGACCGGCGATTTCCTGGCCAAGGATCGTGAGCTGGCCCTGGAAGAAGGCGACCTGCTGGCCGTGCATTCGGCCGGTGCTTATGGGTTTGTCATGAGTTCCAACTACAACACCCGCGGCCGTGCCGCCGAAGTGTTGGTGGACGGTGATCAGGCAGTTGAAGTGCGTCGCCGTGAGACGGTAGCCGAGTTGTTTGCTGGCGAAAGCCTGCTGCCGGAGTAAAACCATGCTGCTGCGTTTTACCAAGATGCACGGCCTGGGCAATGACTTCATGGTCCTCGACCTGGTCAGCCAGCACGCGCAATGCCAAGCAATGGGGCGACCGGCACACCGGCATCGGTTTCGACCAGTTGCTGATCGTCGAAGCGCCGAGCAACCCTGACGTGGATTTCCGCTATCGGATCTTCAACTCCGACGGCTCCGAAGTGGAACAGTGCGGCAACGGTGCGCGCTGTTTCGCCCGTTTTGTGCTCGACAAGCGCCTGACCGCAAAACGGCAGATTCGCGTCGAAACCAAAAGTGGCATTATCGAGCTGGATATCCGCAGCGACGGCCAGATCAGCGTCGACATGGGCGCACCGCGCCTGGTGCCGGCCGACATACCGTTCGTTGCCGACAGTCAGGCGCTGAGCTACTCGCTCGACGTCGACGGCGCAGCCGTTGAACTGGCCGCCGTGTCGATGGGCAACCCGCATGCGGTGTTGCGCGTCACGGATATCAACAACGCACCGGTGCATGAACTGGGGCCGAAAATCGAACATCACCCGCGCTTTCCTGCGCGGGTCAATGTCGGTTTTCTCCAGGTCATCGACCGGAACCGCGCGCAGTTGCGCGTCTGGGAACGCGGTGCCGGGGAAACCCAGGCCTGCGGCACCGGCGCTTGTGCTGCTGCGGTGGCCGCGATCAGCCAGGGGTGGATGGATTCGCCGCTATTGATCGACCTGCCCGGCGGGCGTCTGTCCATTGAATGGGCAGGCCCAGGCCAACCGGTGTTGATGACCGGTCCGGCAGTCCGTGTTTACGAAGGACAAGTACGTCTTTGAGTGAGTCAAACCCATGACCGACAAGCCCCAGGTTCCCGCCCGACAGCCCGACGAATCCCCTTCCGAAAGCCTTGAGGCGGCGGCGATTGCCGCGTACCTGGAGGCTCATCCGGACTTCTTCGTCGAGCACGAAGAATTACTCCCGGCCATGCGCATTCCGCACCAGCGTGGCGACACCATCTCGCTGGTCGAGCGCCAGATGACCATCCTGCGCGATCGCAACATCGAATTGCGCCATCGCCTCTCGCACTTGATGGACGTGGCCCGCGACAACGACCGCCTGTTCGACAAGACACGCCGCCTGATTCTCGCTTTGATGGACGCCAGCAGCCTGGAAGACGTGGTGATCAGCGTCGAAGACAGCCTGCGCCAGGACTTTCAGGTGCCTTTTGTCAGCCTGATCCTGCTGGGTGACAACCCGATGCCGGTCGGCCGCTGGGTGACCCACGCCGATGCGCAAACCGCCATTGGTGGTTTGCTCTCGGAAGACAAAAGTGTCAGCGGCAGCCTGCGCGAGCATGAACTGGACTTCCTGTTCGGTGAAGAGCAGCGCAAGCAGATTGGCTCCACCGCCGTCGTCGCCATCAGCCATCAAGGCATCCACGGCGTGCTGGCCATCGCCAGCCGTGATCCGCAGCACTACAAAAGCTCGGTGGGCACGCTGTTCCTGAGCTACATCGCCGAAGTCATGGGCCGCGTGCTGCCACGGGTCAACAACTCCCTTCGCTCGGTACGCTGATCGTGGAACGGCAACTGGACGCTTACTGCGATCACTTGCGCAGTGAGCGGCAGGTGTCGCCCCACACGCTGTACGCCTATCGCCGCGACCTCGACAAAGTGCTGGGCTGGTGCGTCAAACAGAACATCGACAGCTGGGCCACCCTGGATATTCAGCGCTTGCGCAGCCTGATCGCTCGCTTGCATTCCCAGGGTCAATCGTCGCGCAGCCTTGCGCGCCTGCTCTCGGCCGTGCGCGGGCTCTATCACTATCTGAATCGCGAAGGCCTGTGCGATCACGATCCGGCCAACGGTCTGGCGCCGCCGAAAGGCGAACGACGGCTGCCGAAGACCCTCGACACTGACCGCGCCCTGCAACTGCTTGAAGGTGCGGTGGAGGATGATTTCCTGGCGCGCAGGGATCAGGCGATCCTGGAGTTGTTCTACTCCTCCGGCTTGCGCCTGTCGGAGCTGACAGGACTCAATCTCGATCAACTGGACCTGGCTGACGGCATGGTCCAGGTGCTCGGCAAAGGCAGCAAGACCCGACTGTTGCCGGTGGGTAAAAAGGCCCGCGAAGCGCTGGAGTTGTGGTTGCCATTGCGCGCCATGACCAATCCGGCAGATGACGCGGTGTTTGTCAGCCAGCAAGGTCGGCGCCTCGGTCCTCGGGCCATTCAGGTGCGAGTCAAGGCCGCTGGCGAGCGCGAGCTGGGGCAGAACCTGCACCCGCACATGCTGCGACATTCTTTCGCCAGTCACTTACTGGAATCTTCGCAAGACCTGCGAGCCGTGCAGGAATTGCTCGGCCATTCGGACATCAAGACTACCCAGATCTACACCCACCTGGACTTCCAGCACCTGGCGACGGTCTACGACAGCGCCCATCCACGGGCCAAACGCATTAAGGGCGATGATTCATGACGATCCAATTGATCACCTTCGACCTCGACGACACCCTGTGGGACACCGCCCCGGTGATCGTCAGCGCCGAAGCCATCCTGCGTGAATGGCTGACCGAACATGCACCGAATCTGGGCGCGGTGCCGGTGGAACATTTGTGGACGATTCGCGAGCGCATCCTGAGCAGCGAACCGGGACTCAAACATCGCATCAGCGCGTTGCGTCGGCGAGTACTGTTCCATGCGCTGGAAGAGGCCGGCTATGACCATGGCCAGGCGTCCGACCTGGCTGATCAGAGTTTTGAAGTGTTTCTGCATGCGCGGCACCAGCTCGAAGTATTCCCCGACGTGGAGCCGACTCTGGAGGTTCTGGCCAAACACTACGCGCTGGGCGTGGTCACCAACGGCAATGCCGATGTGCGCCGGCTAGGGCTGGCGGATTACTTCAAGTTTGCGTTGTGCGCCGAAGACATCGGCATCGCCAAACCGGATGCGCGACTGTTTCATGAAGCGTTGCAGCGTGGCGGCGCGACCGCGCAAACGGCGGTGCATATTGGCGATCATCCGGGTGATGACATTGCCGGGGCGCAGCAGGCGGGGTTGCGGGCGATCTGGTTTAACCCGCAAGGCAAATTGTGGGAAGCGCAGAAGTCGCCGGATGCCGAGATTCGCAGCCTGACCGAATTGCCGGCGTTGCTGGCGCGATGGAACGCCCAACACTGATCCTGAAAACACCACAAAACCCTGTGGGAGCGAGCCTGCTCGCGATGAGGACTTAACATTCAAAATAGATAGTGGCTGACACACCGCCATCGCGAGCAGGCTCGCTCCCACAAGGGATTGCATCGCCCCGAAAATTTTATCCCTTGTCTAGTCCTGAAATAGGTTTACACCTGTTTCACCCTAACGCCCAATGCACCGCATCGGGCGTTTTGTATTTTAAAGAGAGGTGCGGCCGCTCCTGGTTGTAGATCGTGACGGCCTCTCGCACCATCTGTGTGGCCTGCGCAAA